>Ga0247758_1000235_pt1 | contig 47919 bp, 62 predicted proteins | sample UWRJL156409C4_FD_180950 | JGI IMG/M metagenome (GOLD analysis project Ga0247758, IMG submission 180950) | Plant litter microbial communities from Arlington Agricultural Research Station in Wisconsin, United States - UWRJ-L156-409C-4 | ecosystem: Environmental > Terrestrial > Plant litter >...
TGGGGGGGGTGGAAGCGGGGGGGGGGGGGGGCGTCTGAAGTCCCTTCTCAACAACAGGTGATGGCTTCAGCGACGGTGGCTGGCCAACAATAATATTCGGGAGCTTGGACCGTACTCATATCGTTGTTGTATTAGCTGCGTGATGGTTGCTAGACAGTTGCGGGATTAGGGGTTCTGAACGCCCGGCTGCAAAATAATACAATCTCTTCAGCCAAGGGCTGCTTGGGCATATTCATCGAGCGCCTAGGTGGTGCCGGTGCGTACACTGGAATGTACCTGCACGAAGGTGTTTGCAACGGCAGTCGCCCTCCTGCCCCCCTTCCCTCTTGCCCTCCTGTTCTGACTGCCCCAACTGCCCTGACTGTGTGCCCTGCCTGCCTTGGATGAAGAGGTTAGCCTGTGATGCCACTACTTGGTATATACGTACCTGGCTGTGTGATGAAGATTGGTTTTTGGAGGGCTGGCTCCGCACATCGATGAGAGCAATCAGAGTGCCTAGGGCAGTGAGGGCCGACGAGGGGTAGAACTCGGAGAGTTGGCTGGCTCTAGAGGGCAGCGAGGATGGGGCCTAGAATGCAGAGGGCTGAATTCGGAGAGCCGGCCAAGCGACGGAAGTGGAAGAAGTGGCTGTAGAGGTGAAGAATCCTTGTTGCCAAAGACAGGAGAGATGCCTTCAAATAGACAGCCGAAGGCAGTCCAGAAAGGCCACTGGCAGAAGGGGGGGAGGGGTGAGTAGCGCGGGCCCATACCGTCTGGCTAAGACTCGTGAGTAGTTCGTTACACATTGCAAGTAGTTCGTTGTACTTTGCTATACGATTTGCTTGCTGTCCCATAGCCCTCAACGAGTAGATCTGTGAACTGAATGGACAGGATGGTCCGGAAAATTAAGTGTTGGGCTGGGTACACTAGGTAGGGTTGCGGTTTGGGTGCACACAACGTATAAGGCGTGAGATACTTCGATATCGAAATGGAGGTGCTTCTAGGTTGGTTTCAAAGCCGTCCGGGTCCTCCGGGCGACACCGGACCGGCTTCGGAAGTGACGCCGGGCAATGCCGACTAGCTCCGGAAGTGGCGCCGAAATCGTCCCGGAAGTGCCCCGAAGCACAGGGATACTTGATAGGTTCGATCAACCAAGCCATGTGAACGAAGTTTGAACCATTAGTAACTGAAATCAAGAACATGGAACTGCTTATAGAGGTAGACTGTATTGACTGTGTGGACGGTGGTGGCGACTGCCGTCAGGGTTATTATGACACACAATCTAGAAGAACAAGACGCACGTGTTATTCTGGCACTCTTTTCACCAGGTGTCACAGTGGTGTGCGTGTTTATTGTGGTTGCCGTCATGGACTGAACATGATTGTGACGACAGAGGCGGCTACCTACCTATTGCTGCCGTCAGGGCCATATAACACAACATCCAGCACAACAAGGGCACACTTAGTATACTGGCGCACTGTCATTGGCTCAGTGGGGTGTGTTCATTTTTCCTGTCCTTATAATGAGTCTTGACGCGCATCTCGGCATGAATCTCAACATGAATCTCAACATTTGCAACTGAAGCGGCGGCACATGACAGTGGTTGTTACGGCCTGGCGCGGTAGCCAGAATAACAGCGGTATATACATCTTACCAGATGCTAAGTATGACGGACTTAGTATTCTAGCACTCCTTTTAGAAGGCTAGCCTAGTGAGGAGGGTGTGCATTTCATCAGCCCTTATAGCATAGTGATGGAGACATGATTGATCTCATTCCTTGGGATGGCATATTAACTTCATCGCATCTTTCTTCTGTCACAAGCCTTCTCCGGACGGCACAATCGGACGACAAGATCCGTCCTCAGGCTTGAGAGTGGATGCCTATGGCCTTAGTTCACCCCTGAGCCGGCCCCCCTCAATGGGCCCCAGAGAAGAAGCCCCCTCCCCGACCCCTGAGCCGCCAAGCAAAAATAATGCAACAAACCACCAAAAATATGATGGATGCGGTTTATATGGATCGAACACATGACCTTCAGATATACAGATAGATGTATTGGAATGAAGTGGAAACTTCAGTCTGACGCTCTCCCAACTGAGCTAAACCCGCTGGTTGGTATTTGTCATGGAGGTTTAGACCGCTTTCACGACAGGGCCGGGGATGGAACGGGGAGTTTGCATCGCGTACCTTGCGTTTCTCAGGAGGCAGCTTACAGTTTTTTTTATGATGGCTGCGAATAGTAGCAAGATGGAATTTCACTATTCTGGGTTGCGTGTCAAGGGTTCAGTTGACAATGCTACTGTATGGTCTCGGCCACACCCACAGTCGAGATTGAATGAGACAGCTCCCAGGAACCAGTGCCTAAATGTAGCTCTCTGGATACGCCAAAACTCCAATATGGGCCATCTCGATCGAACACCAGCATAGAGACATAACGAAGCATATTTCCATCCTTCATAACTAGCGCAACAGTTCGTCGTTCTTCCCAATGAAGTTGTCTTCTATATTGGTCTTACGTCTCCAACGCAGTCAAAGGTCGCCGCCAAAGTTGAGGTTCTCCCCTAAGGGCCGCGATTTGCCCATGACGACAAGCTCCTCCCGTCTCATGGTGTACCATTCAATGGGACCTACCTTAGGTAGGTTACCAGGTAGCCGTGGCCGTGCCCGAGAAAACTCCCAGACGACGACGCCCAGCGCCAGGCCCGAGGCCCAGGTTCCCCCAGGCTATTGCCGGCCGGAATTATCGCAAAAGCCGCGAGGAGGCGCCAAGAGAGTGCCACTGACATCCGGGCAAGCACATGGACGCGTCCCAGGAAAGGGGCGTCGGAGTCATGGACTTTCACTGGGACGGCGATGACTGGGACGGAAAAGCGATGCCCGTCACGAATTCAAGTAATGGCGGCAAGACCCGTGCCATTGCGATCGCGGGAGGCTGGTAGAACAGATGTAATGTATGTAGAGACGGGGCCTCGAGACACCTCGGATATTGCGATGAAGATGTACAGAAGACGGCCAAAGACTTACGGATGTCAAGCGGTTACTGGTCTGGGATTCTAGGGACTCTGCGACAAGACGAGACGACCTGAAGAGAAGTGAAATTTTTGTGCTATTCGAAGGAATGGGCGGCGGCGGTGGGTTTCAAGGTGAATCTACATCTTATTCGTTGTCACGAGGGCTTCAGCCGATGGAATATATTTCTTTACTGCTCACTCCGTGTGTCTGGGACATCAGACAAACTCCGGGATATACTGCTCACACATTGGATGCCACGACAGGACAGTGGATAATGCGACCGCCAGCAGAGCACGCGCTGCAACATGATGTGTATTAGTAGAGCAAACGCTTCGGCTGCTTGAGCAGATCTCTACAGTCACCTCAACACCAGAGGAGCGTTCCGGCCGATCAGACATGGATAGACGGAGGACCCAACGAATGAGAAACGAACAAGGGGGTATACATTAACATCAACAGGCGTCATACGTAATAATCTACAGCTCATCATTCCCGGGCCTCTTCGCGTTCGCCTTCCTCTGCTCCTTGAGTTTCTTCAGCAAGTCCGCACTCCAGTGCCCCTTCTCCGACTTGAACCTCTTGGCAAGTTTCTGCGCATTCCAATCCCAGCAGTCACCGAGGATCTCCGCCCTCGATGCGCACTCTGAGTCCTTGGCCTGGCCCCCCTTCGGCCACTCGCCCAATGCGGCGCCCATGTCCTCGTCCAGGAAGTTGTCCAAGATCAGGAAGGCGACCTTCTTCTGTGCCGGCTCCCAGTCCGGGCCCTCGCTGCCAACCAACACCTCGAGAAGGAGCTCCATGCCGCCACTGGCGAGGAACTGCTTGCGGATGGCGGCGTTCTTGAGCAATCCGCTAACGGCGGAGATGCGTACCTTCGCGAGCGCAGGGTCGTTCTGCTTCGCTCCGGAGGAGGCCGTGGGTACCAGCCGGAAGGTTGCGGTGCCGAGATCCTCGTCAGATCCAGGACACTTCTCCTTTTGCAGGGCGCTCCAGTGCTTCTCGATCTCGGCCAGGGCCTTGGGGTTGTTTTGCACAGCCGAGCCAATGGTTAGAGCTGCGACGCGGGCGCGGCGCAGAACGGCACCGCTGTCATCGCTGGCGTCGAAGATGGCGCCCGTGTTGGCCAGGCAGAAGAGCTGGCGCACTGTGTCGTAGTCCTCGGCGATCTTGAGGCCGTAGTAGATGTCGTGCGAGATGTCCTCGAGCATCTCGAGGGCCTCATCAATGTCGAGGCCCTTCTTCAGGACGGAGAGGGAGCGGTAGAAGGCGCCGCTCTCCTCTTTGTTGGGGATTTTCGGCTCCTTGATCTTGCCTGCTGGTTCATATGCTGGGGCGTTGGCCGGGATCTTAGGTGGTTGGGGTTCCTCGGCTTCGCTGGGCTCAACAATGAGCATCTGGGTGTCCACTGGAAGCCCCTCAACAGCCGCAATCACTTCATCGGGGATGTTGATCTTGGCCTCTCTCTTGCCAGTTTGAACGTCGAGGCGAACGTGCAGACCTTTTGGAAGATCCTGGTCCTCTTGTACGATCTGGAACTCGTCGGTCGCCACGAAGAGCTTGGGATAGCATTCTGCCGGGTTGTCGGTGTGACATATGAGCTCAACCTCGCCTGGTGGTGAAGATGAGGCGGCGAGTGCCGATTCCCTGGGCGAGGGCGATGATGCTGCGACAGCCGAAGCAGCAATCAGGGCTACGAGCCCGAGAGGTAATGCTCGCAGTCGTAATTTGGCCATTTTATACTGTGGCAAGGAAGATGCAATCGGATTTGGCGGCTGAATATATATGTGTGAAACGAAAGCAGCTGGTGATGCTCGGATGAATCTCACAGTGAGTGGTGGAACCGCCTGTTGGTGTGGGTGCGGTGTGAGTGAGTTGAAGGATTGGAGGTTCTGTAGCGCGCCGAACCAACTGCTGGAGTTGGGGATATTGTAGAAGAATTCGCCCGTTTAATAAAATGAAATGTTCAAATAGTTTGGACGAACACCATGTCCTCAATTCTATTCATGTGGTCACCATGAGTCAAGAAAAAGAAGCGTACAGAAAGGACAGGTTGGCGATTTCAGTGCACTTTGCCCCCTGGAAATGGTAACTCAGCAGCCAAACAATGGGATTCACAAGCACTTTACTGGGCAGACGCTAATTGGCCGAATTGCCGCAAGGCGAGGCGATGGCAAGCGCGGCCCAGTGCAAGGATGATTTGCGCTAGTCACGTGCGGCGGGATAGCTCGCAATCGCCAAGCTCTGGGCTTCACGGTATCGTGATCGCAAGCTCGACGTCGATTTGTGCCCTCAGCAATTGACTCACGCCCTCCCCTCGCGCGTAGCCCTCTCGAACGAGCTGCTGCGACACCCAACCCCGAAGGTCGACCTCTGTTCTCGACCCGCCTTTCCGCAATCCCACTGAGGCGTACGCTTGGTGCGAGCTTTGTGGAGGAAGAAGGACCGACCAGTTCTCGGATCCATTGAAGTCTCGCCTTCTGCCACCCGCCATTGATCCTACGAAAGCCCTTCTTTCAAGATGTCAGCACTCGGACAGCGGGCCGCTTGCGTCGCCCGCCGGGCACGACCGACTGGTGTGCGGAACACGAGATCATATGCTTCGGGGGGCCACGGCCACCACGCCGAGCATACTGTGGAGGAGTCCTTCGGGGTATGGGTCCAATTGTGCTGGAATGCGGCCACAGGCTTCGTGTGTGCATGCAGAGGCATCATATCAATGCTAACTGGCCCGTCTAGCCCGGCTTCTACTTGGCCTTCGCGGCCGTTCCCGTTTCGGTCATTATCTACAAAATCTCACGCCCGAATAAGGACGGCCATCCCACAGCTATTGAGGATTGGTTGACGAAGGTTTCGGACATGAACAAGGAATGGGCGCAGAAGAACCACAATAATACGGCCGCAATCCAACAAGCTGCCAAGGACAAGCATCTCTTCTACAACATCGAGAGGAACACTCATATTGAGCTTAGCTACCCCGAGTACGTAACACTATCCTACCTACCATTAAGCTAGGGGAGATGACGCTGGTGGAGAGCGTGTCTTGAAAGCCCTCCAGTCGAACCATCACCCATTTGGTACAGCTGGAGGGTGTTACAGGACGTTGCACAACAACCGACGCCGCTCTAATTATGGGTCCGCCTCAATTGACCGGTCTGACGCTTGGGGCAAGGATTCTTCAAGATCCAAACCCATAAAGGCCTGGCTCAATCAAGACGGGGCCGGAATTCGACTCGAGAGTTGTGCTCCGGGTCGTCTCCCCTCGCTTGGGTACAACTTGCGATTGGTGCACCGTGCTGACCACGTGACAGGGTGTTCCAACACGGCTCTCCATACAACGTCCCTGCTGGTCATTATGTCAACATGGACAAGGTGATCGCGCACTATCAGAAACAACACCTCGACGAAGAGACACGCAAGGCAAAGAAAATGGCGGCCGCCAAAACTGAGTAACTCCATGTGTTGAGGCAGGAGCCCTTCATATGAGATAAATACCCGTTGTGGCCCATGTACATAGACGCGCCGAGCAAAACTGTTCATCTTCAGAACTGCCCCTTCTCCCCCTTTTGTTAACCCTGCCGTGCTCTTTCTGCTGTCCGCCCCCCTAAACCACCGAGACAGGCGCTTTCCTTGAGTTGATCAGGCAGGTGCAGGTGCAGGTGCAAATAATAGAACGCCGATGCGTGCATCACCGTCGGGTCGAGTCTCGTCAATTACCACCGACGAGGCCTGACATCAATAATGGCGAATATTCCATCAACAGCAGACTCTATAACAGACTCCGGCTTCGACGCCGCGAAGCACGGCAAGGTAGGATTGGTCCCATGATATCCCATGCCATAACGCCGACCCAGCTCTCGCTGAGCTCTTCTCGTGGATTGCAGCTTACTAACCTCGCTTCCTACATGTAGGCCCCTGAGAAGTTCTGGAGCAACGCCCCCAAGGATGCACCAGCGGTCCGGATCGGCTTCGTCAGTGCCGCCGTGGGATACGGTCTCTTTGCGGCCCGGGACTTCAAGAAGGATGAGTTCATTTTCCACGAGGGACCCGTCCTGAAAGCCCTCTTCAACGAGGCATCCGCACAGGACCAAACCTTGATGCAAGGCCAACTCATGGCCTACCGCAACGCACTGGAGAGCAGCCGTGATGAGCTCGTCACCGTCTACCCCCTACTCGCCGCTAGCCACGGCATTGCGCCGCCGACCTTCGACGATGCGGAACCCATTCTCGACGGCAGCTCCCTAGGCAAGTTCCTCGTCCACGGCCAGTTCGCGGGCTCGACTGTCACCCGCGAGGAGTACGAAGCGTTCACGGCCAAAATCCAAGTAGCCTCATCCCCTTCAGAAAACGACTGCCGCATCGCCTCCCTGAACTTCTTCAAACACTACGCCTTCGATGCCAGGAAAAATAGTAGCGGGGGCATCTTCCCAGTCGGCAGTCGTGCTCCCAACGCAGTCCCTGGTCAAAACTATGACGCCTGCCTCTACCTGCTCGGCTCGCTCGTCAACCACTGCTGCACACCACGCATGCGACGGCGACGCCAGGAGCGGGATCGGGAGTCCGGTAACACCGGAGAACCAGAGGAGCCTCAAGGTCCTAACTGCTCATGGCGCATCGGCCGACAGGGATTGGCGAAGTTTGTCCTGAAGAAGAACATCTGCGTCGAGGCCATCCGGGACATCAAAGAGGGCGAGCAGCTGACGTGGGATTACGGGAAACAGGACGTTGGCTTTGTGTGCGAGTGCTCAACTTGCCGATTCCGCCCAACCAGTCCCTGCGGCGTGATGTGAGAAACAGCGCGCCGTTATGGCGATCTGGTTGGGCGCTTTCTCCGATCCCCGCCTGTCAGATATGTGCTTGAAAAAACGCTGAGGTTTATTTCTTTCGTGGTGGTGGGCCTCAACGCGTTTGGGTTATATTGCGTCGTCCGCCGTGGTTGGGATGCGACCCGACTGGTCCTGGGCCTGCGTAACTCGACGCGGTGGTTATTGGAAAATGCTAGACGGAATATGTCTGACAACTTGGAGGAGACATTAGAAGCGGCGACGACAACCACCGCAGGATACGTCTTGAATGCGCTTGGCACTTGTCGCGCTGAAGCTGGTTTGAACGGTGGCTAACTTGGATACGGGCCTCAGCGACATTTGATTTTCAGCAGTACCACAGCGCTTCACGGTTTCTTCCAAGGGGATTCATGTGATATGATATTATCATGACTGGTCAATCAATTGGTCGGAATGCAGCACTCGAATTGCTCTTTCGTTACTATCTCGTAACCTCAAGATAGTTTTTCCAGGCAGCGTAATCACCATTGCCCATGAGCATAACCTTGTCCGTTTTCGCCAAATCCATGATTGACTGAATGCAAGAACAACCCATATCCCACAGCCCTTACTTGAGAGGAATGAAACGCGAAGAGTGGGTAGCACCGATACCTGGTCTACCGTGCTTGACGGGCTTGCTGTTTGGGGGTCAGTCATCTGCACGTCATTTTCCCAGTCGGTGGTCAAAACATACTATGTGATCGAGAACTCGCCGAGGTAGTGGCCAACCATCTCAGGCTTGATCTCCACCTGGTTGAACTCCTTGCCGGAGTAGATACCGATGACGCTGCCGATCATCTCGGGGACGACAATCATGTCACGGAGGTGGGTCTTGACAAGGTCGGGCTTCTCGTTGGGCTTGGCCTCCTGCTTGGCCTTGCGGAGCTTCTTGATCAGACCCATGGGCTTGCGCTTGAGGCCACGGTTGATCCTGCGGCGAGCGCGGGCGTGGACAACATCGCGGAGCTCATCGGATCCGAGGTCGAGGAGGCTGGAAAGCACAAATCGTGTCAGCGATCTTCATCTGGTTTCCTTCTCTTCTGTTGATTCCCCAAGGTGCTCGTGTCCCCCATGCCAGGCTTCTCCATGCGTCGTGTCCCAAGGTTCCCCCTCTTGCCATGATGCCAATTTCGATCTGTGATATTTCGGGTGTGGGAGAGGGTCAATCAAGGTGAAGGGCACCTACGCATCGAGGTCGATACCGCGGTACGAGAACTTGCGGAAGGTTCTCTTCTTCTTCAGCTCAGCGGCCTCCTCGGCATTCTGCAGGTAGACACTCGTTAACTCATGTGTTCTGCGATACATGCCTTGGTGGCAGTCCTCCGCGGAAAGTGTGCCTCGTCGACGGCGGCCTGGGGGCGACTGGAGCAAAATTGTTGGGGCAACGTACGTATTCGTCAGCCATGATTACGGAATGTGTTGGTGATCACGACCTCGCTGTTCGATAGACCTGGGTATCGAAGAGCGAAAAGCTGATTGTCGCGATGATGAGGGTGGGTTGAGATAATGCCCTGCGTTTAGCCCTTCTCGAGTGGATTGGTGCTGCTTGCTGTTGCTGAGGCTCCACGGCAAAATTCGTAGGGCTCTGTGCCCTCACGCAAACCCCGCCTCAAATTTTATTGGTCTGGGCGAGTGTGGCTGATGAGCTTGTGTGGCGGGTCCGTGCCAAGACCCGGCATCCTTGCTCCACCCGCTCCACGAATTGCCCGTCTCACTTTCGCGATTGCGATTCAATGTCACGATGCGCTCAAGATCAATTAACTTGGCAACGCTCCAAAAAATATTATCTTCATCTGCATCATTGGAAGCTACATACGAGCCACCTCTCAAATTTCCTTGAACACGGCAAGACTAGATAGGGCTTGCCCCTGCTGGTTGAACATGCAAAGATCCGCGCATGACGAACCCAGATTCGCATTATGAATCCACGCTGGCTCCCAGTAGAACAGCCCGTTCCCCCCTTTGACGCTGGCTACTATATCTGCGACCTTCTTTGTCCAAGTCGCTTGCCCAGCGGCAGAGTAGGGGATTTCCCTCACATCGGAGGGGAATTGGTTCTTGGGCTTCGGACAGGACGTTGGCCAATCAGTTTCTACTACCTGGATCTCCTTGCCCCAAGTGTTGGCCATGTTTGTCAAGCTTGTTTTGAAGGCGGAAAGAGATGCCGAGGTTGAGTAGAAGGGATAGTAGGAAACGCCCATGATGTCGTAGTCTGACGGCAGGAAAGTTCCTTGCTCTAGAAGGCTGGTGAACCACCACTTCACCGTTTCCCATTTCCTGTATTTGGTTTTGCTGTCAGTATACTGCAAAAAGCCGTGGCATCACATCACATATTCAGTGATGATAATGTCGGAGTGTGGAGCCAGGTGCTCACCATCCGTTGTCAAGATGAACCATGATCTTTGGCTTTGGGTTTAGTTTCGAGTCCTTGATGGCAGCTGAAGCCGAGTGCAGAAGTTTGGCAATGTTCGCCCAGTTGTTCGTTTTCCCCGTCGGCCAGAGAAGGCCAGGGGTTATCTCGTTGCCGATGGAAATGATCGTGGGCTGGACATCGGCCTCTTGGAGCCGGTTCGCCGCATCGAGCGTATAGTTATACAACTTCCACGCCAGGTTGTTGATGTCACTCGGCCACCCCGAGGGGATAGTTTGGTGACCCGGATCCGCCCAGGTATCGCTATAATGGAAATTGAGGTACACCCCCAGTCCTGCGGCCTTGGCTCGTTTCCCAAGCTGGATGTTGTAGTCCAGGTTATAGTTTCCGCCAGCCGGAGTCACCCATACGCGTTGTCGAACGGTGTTGACACCGTTTTCCGCAAGAATATTCTCCAATGGCTGGCGGGTACCGTTGATGCTTTTGTAGGATACACCGGCTTTCTCTTCAACAATCACCGATGACCAATCCACTCCCTTGTAGATAAGGGCGGCATTGGCGGCTGAAACACAGGCCAAAATAGCCGACACCGAGGAGAGAATCATGGTGGCCGTTCAACGTCAAGTCGTAGGGCTGGAGATCGAAGAGAAGACTCGACTGCGAGTGCCGTGGACCGGGCCACCCAAAGCATTTATCTACCAAAGGTGAACATCTTTCGATAGTATTAGTAGCCTCCGGAAATTAGCCCCTTCTTATTCATGGAACCTATGGTCAGGCAGATGGCCCTACCCACCCAGCAGCCTACCGACGATGGCGGGGAACATGACCTTTAACCATACGGTTGTACTCGAGTCTCTTAGATCGCGGAGGCAGAGCCATGTTTCCCGTTTTGGGCTAGAGAAGCTAAGACTGTCGTGCTTGGAGCGGGTGTCATCTGTTCTTCCAGCGGACTCGATCGAGCCGGACCAATCACTTTCCACGAGACACACCCCACATTGACCGTTACGCCCAGGAAAAGGAGCCCGACATTCCCGCCATGAGCCGATCTCAAGATCTGGTGATTTACCTGGTTCTGGGAATGTCCATCGATTGGAAGGCAGAGGAGCACGTCTCTTTGCACGATAGCCTCCGTATAGTTTGCACAATAACCTCGCATCCAACAACATTCTCGCCCACCTGCATTAGCAACCATACGGCCAGCACGGCAAAGTCCAAGTGAATCCACTATAAGCATTGCTAGCTTTGTGAGAGACCCTGACTACATTAGAGTAGGCCGTGAAAGAATTCAGGAGGTGACTTGAGAATGCAACCGGTCGCGGATAGGGTTATTATGTATAATATTATATACGAAGTGGAAAGGAGACTGCAGTGTAAGGAGAGAACGCGCGCCCGCGGTCTCAAAACGATATATGGGCTACATTCTGGAAGACGGAAGATAACTTCGGCTGACAGATCGTGTGTTACGGTTTGACACTACCCCAGGCAAACGGGTCTATGTTCTGGTACCTGATCTTCGAAAATTCCCGATGGCTGACATTTCTCCACCATAAACCAAATGGTTTGGTTCCGGGGCTTCATGATCGGCAGATCGAATTGCTATCAATGCCTTGTTAATAGCTTGTAGCACCTTGGAATTTACTGCGGCTGAAAGCGCACTTCTGAGCTACTGCCTGCGGCGAGAAGCGTGAGAAGCGAAAACTATCTTTCAAGCTGTGCCATTTTTATCTGCTGACCGTGATCTTGGTGTTGAGTCTTCTTGTCAAGACGACAGAAAACGGTGGGGCGCCTGGTGGCACCTTGGCGGTCCGTCCCCTGCAGCGGAACAGTAGTGTAGCGCGCATTGGAGAATTGGGGAAACATCCCTGCACAGTGTTTGCATCGTTCGTTGCATTCGTGCCGCTCTCTCGCTTATTCTCGATATTTGAAGATAGACAGTAAAACCTCTGAAGGGAATCTTTTCTAAATGGATCTGGGAGTGTAGACTAATCGCAGAAACTTGAAGAACTGTGGTGAATTTGGAAGAGAAGTAGGAAACGATGGTTCTTGCAAGGCCGGCTTTCGCTATTGACACAGTGTCCAAGCCGTTGAGCTAGGAGCTCGCTCGGGACCGCGGCACTCACGATGACTTCTGGATGCCGGCTGCAACTTCCCATTGCTTGTTCTGGCGTAGCACAAACGCGGTCGACAATTAACCCTTCAATGCATCACCACCCATGATCGCCCAGTCCTGACAACTCGCTCGATTCCCAACCACGTCGCCAGTGGAAATTACTTTTGGTCACCCTATCTCGAAGAGCACACGCCCGAGCGATTATCGTTGTTCTTTGCCGACTCCTGATTGAACCCCTTGCCACGCTACCACAACGAACCACATTTGCCGCAGTAGCCACACCAATTGCAGCCTACGAAGGATCAAACATCTCCTCGCATTCGAAGGGGCAGAGAGATCACATCTCTCCTCGAGAACCGACCAATTCCCAGAAAAAACGCGGCAGGCAGACCGACCTCGAGCTTCTCACCCCTCATTTTTAATCACAAATTTTGCCCGCAGCGCGCAAAGAACCACACACGATGCCTTCACCGAGGCGAGTCCGACTACTCTTCTACGTCACCCTTGCCGGTTTCGTTACACTTCTCTTCTTCACCTCAAGCTACCGCCGGTCAACAGAAGCAGACACGCGGACGGCGCAAGATTTTTACCACAAAACCATGAACGCCATGGACAGGGGTCGAGGCGGCGGCGGCGGCAGCGTGCGCCAGAAGCCGATACCGAAATACGAAGATGGCGACGACGCAGTGGCCAATGCGATGGCGGAGCGGCTGAGGCTGGCAGAGCAGAAGGCCAAGGACAGCGCAAACGCCAAAGCGCCGAATAGACCTGATGCGCCGGACGCGATTGTTGGAGTCGGCTCCTCTGCCGGCGGGCAGCTCAAGTCCAAGGACGACAATGAGGAGCTCGTCCAGGACACAAATGAGGACCTTGAGGTTAAGGCGGAGATAAACTCCATTCTGAAGAAATCACCGGGTAAGGAACCCCTTGCCATGAATGAAGTGGCAAAAGAGCCCCGGCGCAACAGCTAACACCCCTTGACTAGTCATCATCTTCTCCAAGTCATACTGCCCCCACTCGAAACGGGCAAAGGGCATCCTGCTAGAGAAGTACGACATCAAACCCGCGCCGTTCGTAGTCGAGCTCGACCTGCATCCCTTGGGACAGAAGATCCAGGAGCGGCTGGCAGAAATGACAGGCAGGAAAACGGTGCCAAATGTCTTGATCGCCGGCATCAGTGTCGGCGGCGGCGACGAGATTGCGGAGCTCGACAGGGAGAAGAAGCTGAGCGACAAGGTCAAGGAGATCGGCGGCAAGCGAATGGAGGTCACAGAGCGCTTCGTCTCGAAGGCCGGCTAGTCCCCCCAGCTGGTACTGGCGCCAGTTACCACAACGGGGCGGGTGAGAATACCGGTCTACTATCGCCAGCGGCCTGTCCGACTGACTACGACGACACTTCGCCCTTGTTGACATACCGCGGCACGCAGACTAATTGGGTTCCTGCGTGGCTTGCCGCTTGTTTGGATTATGGGGTTTCTATAGTATCGAACACACTGCATTATCGGCGTTTTGACATTGGGGATGGGAAATCGCTACGTTGTTTCGGAGCACATATTCCTCTACTTTTATAGGAGCTTATGTACGATACGCCTGTGGCGAAATGGGACGAGGCACGATCACCACCACAACCCCTCCCCTCTCATGAGAGGGACGCACACGATCACGGACTACCCGAACGAGTATTAGATGACGTGGGAGCTGCCCTATGAAGCAAATAGGGGTCTAGTTCAAATGTAATAAACCTCTTTGTTTGTATCAGCCCAACCCCCTGCGTACGTGTTTAGCTATACTACCCTGGCAGAACACAATGCCCTGATTGAGCGCCAGAACCCAAGACGGGGAGGCCTGTCTTGCAAAACCAACGACCCTGTTATCCATCCCAATCGCTTTCCCAGAACTCGCCCGCAAATACAGCCCATCACAACACTCGTACCTGCGCCGTATTCTGGATCTCTCTCAAACCGCTAGTAACCGTTCCAAGTTCAACATCATGCTCACGTTTCTCATCCCATTCATCAAAACCTGTATCTTCGCTTCTCCCCTTTCCTCTGTCGTCAAGCCAAGAAGTCTCACGAACCTTTCGGTCCCTCAATTCCTGATGTCCCACAACACCATGAGCTCCATCTCCTTCGCCGCTCGCTCAAAGGCCCACCCGGTCTTCCGGGCAAAAGCTTCATGCACCGTCCGATAGAGACCCGGCAGGATGAGGCTCTCGTCGTCAAACTCGTCCGCGCTCGAAGCGCCGCGACCGGTCTCGTACTGCTCGATCTCGTCGAGAACCGCGTTGATCACGTCCTCCACGTACGCCGCGAGACGCTTCTGAAATGCGGCTGAGTTCTCATCCGGGCTGCGCCGCGGCGGGGCTCCGCTGCCATTGGGCGTGGAGGTGGATGTGGATGACGAGGCGACGGCTGTTCCATCACCAGAGGTGGAGTTGGCGACGCCAACGGTGGGACCGCTACCCGTACCCGTACCCGCTCCCGTACCTGCATTGATGACAATGTCATTGTTGCTGCCGTTGCTCCCGGCCACGGCACCGCGAGGACCCATCCACGACCAAAGAACCATACTGCCCTGTCGTAAGAGAGCCTCTTTGAACGCCGTGATGCGTGGCCAGGGTGACGGGTCGCCGTCCCCGTAGGGGTGGACAGTCGTGTACGCTATGGCCGCCACATCGGTAAGTGTTCCAAGGTACGCGAGGTCCAGCGGCGACAGCGAGCCGGTGATGTACGCGATCTGTGAGCGGTGCGACTGGCGGATGATGAAGTTTGTCTGGTCAGGGGACCCGTGCAGGCTGGGGTTTTGTTTGCTGGTCGTCATGGTGTCTGCAACCGTGTCGGCGAGACGGTCAGCGATCATGACGGCGCGCTTGAGTCCCGCGATGAGCTTGTCCATATGATCGTGGGGCAGGGACATGTATGAGCGGTCTTTCTCGAGGGTCTGGCGGAGGAGGGAGCTGGTGTCGAAGAGGGCGGTGATGCGGCGCTTGCGCATGTCGATCTCTTGGATGTATTCGAAGCCGGTGGGCTCGGTGACGAGGCGCTCTTGGTTGAAGGAGGTGAGGATCGAGCCGGACGGGGTCGACACAAGGGAACTGTGTCGTTGGGATATTATCTCCTTGACGATGGAGCGCTCGTGTTCGCTGAGGAGATGGTGCATCTCGCGGCAGGTTTGCATGAGGCGCATGAGGGTTTGCAGGTCGGAGCACTGCTCTGCCACGAGCAGGGCGAGATGGGGTCTGAGAGACATGTTGGAGGATGGGTTCGGAGGAGGCCGTGATCTGCTGGTCTTTCGCTCGCTCGGCAGGGGAGGGACGTGATCAACTTGAAGAACTTATACCGCTGGTTTCCTAGAAGAACGATCTCGCCAAATCAAAAGTGAAAATGCCGTATGTATATGGTCTTAAGGAGAGGAAAGAAGACCGAAGGTGTTCCTAATTCATCTAGGCAAATTGAAGAAGAGGATGCTCTAGTCTGTAGGTAGGTTTTGTGTGGCGAAAGTGAAGGAGAGAGATGCCAGAAGGGTGCCGTGCACCTTGATGGCCAAGGGGCAGGAGCTGCTCATCAAGGTAGGCAGCGATCGAGCCCCGCTCTTCTATCAACCCTAGGTAGGAAACAACCTCGATGGACAAGATAGATAAGTGAATGTGCCTGCTTGTTGAGTTAGGAACTTCCCTAGGATTTTTAGCAATGGGCGGCACGGATGTGGAAGTACTGGATTCACGGGATTTGGGGGCCGATTTATACACAATACAACTCAGGGGTGACTGGGTCAAAACAAACTCTATCAACGTCACACTCTCACCCCCACGCAAACGGACGGAATTACTCATCATACTATTTTCTCAGAACAAATGAGAATCTGTTATTTAGTCTTCTATCTTGGCTTTAGATAGCCCCGTCAACCCACCGCCTGATCATAATCTGGCGAGATTGGTAGGAGAGTCGCCTGACGTGGGAAATCATCCCAAGTTGCGACTCGACCTTGCGCATGCCCTTGAACACGGAGCGCCGATTGTAGGAATCTGCATCAGGACCGACACCGCAAGCGCCGTCATGGTAGATCCAAATGGCCACTGCGACTGCTTCGGGCTTCTTTCGTCGACCGTCATCACTATCGATAGAGACGAGGAAACCCTCGTGCAGAGCGTCATCGATGTGGTCTACACTGATGATCCCGAGCGACACATCCAGAGGCGGATATTGACTTCGGCCCCAGCGATTCACGACAGTAGCCAAGGTATGCGGAGTGAATGCGCCCGAGCGACCACCCATCTGCGGAACAGGACGGCCTTGTCTGATGAGGACATCGGCGTATAGGTCGTGGAGATGCAGCATCTCATCTACGGCACGGGCGGCCTGCGACTGTACGTTGTGCAGACCAAGCTGGTACTGTAGACTGTGAATGACAGCCATGAAGGCGGAGGCGACACCCCTGTCAGCACAAAAGCCAGTGGTGTTGGCACCGAATGGGAAATCCAGGGAGAACTGGTCCTGAGCTGCCATCTGCAATTCGGAGTTCCGAACAGGCTGCACACTTGGGGCTCTACGCCAGGGGTTGAAGAAGAGGGCCCGAAACTCAGCAGGCTTGTTGCACTCGGTGGGCTCTGGCGACGAGTCTGCAGAGCGCAAGATTCCTGCGGCCATGGGGCCCAGCTTTGACAGGCTGGGGTTGTGGTATGACTTACCTTGTGACTTACCTTGGTAGTGCTTTTCCAGTGGTGACTGTGCATCTGCGAACTCAAAGTCATGGTCTCGACCGTGACGAAGCCTGGCAGGCGTCATAGGGCGGGTCTGACAGGACGAATTCGCCAGAATTGCTGTGAGGCTCGCCATGGCTGGTGATAAGACTGAGGCTTGACGCTTGGCCTTCTTTAAGGATTGCTCTTTCACTCGCTTAATGTCTTGCTGTGCCTTCAAAGCCGCCCGTTGATGGCCGCCGGCCTCAATGATACTTGCCCGAACAAATTCGTCGGTCCCGTGAGGCTTAGGGGCGTCGTACTGGCCGAAGAATGTGATACCTATATCTAGGAGAGTGTGAATGTTTTCGGTTGCTTGGCTGATGGTGACAAGGCTAGGGGGCGTGGGCATCCGATCTGCCTCTGACACCAACACTGAATCCGTTGTTGATGATTGCGGTGTGAGCTGCGAGGACCACAGATTGCGGACAGTATTCCAAAATTGTACCATTCCAAGACCTGCTAAATTCCTCGAGAACTGACTAGATAGTAAGTGTGTTACAGTGCGGGTCAAAAGCTATGAGTTGGTGTTAACTTACCTCGACACGTACCTCACACGCGTATGAGCCAGTACTCGGTGATGCAGTAATGGGTGCGGTGGTAGTATCAGCTAGCAAGTAACAACTGAGCCAAGTCAATAGGTTGGGGTCCTAGGCTTTTTAAGCATCTCCTTCTCCTTGTATTTACAAGCAGACATCCGTGAGGTGAGTCTGTGTCAAAGAGAAAGGAACTGGTGTGAATCCGACATGTTGTGGTGGACTGCACAGGGAGAAACGCGCCGATTCCTTTGTCTCTCTGTTCACAATGGATTTGTTATCCGGATCACGTTCAGCCATGTTGCAGAACAATAAAGAATATATTTGGACTACGTCACAAGAATGGGTATTGTGTTCTGCGCGTAGGACAAAGAATCTGATTGTGACAAAGACTCATATATAACCAGAATAATCCCCGGTGATATGTTATGCTCTTCATCTAGAAGTCATCAGAAACCCGAAGACGCAACACACCTCGAACAGCACCACTGTATAACCAAGTAAGTCTACAGAATCAGCGCTCTCTCGAAGTATAGCAACACTCAACACCAACCAAAGAAACACGCCAAAGAGAACAAACAACAAACTTACAAACCATGTGTATAGCACCAACCATCCGCTTCGTGTGTGGGCATACGAAGACGAATAGACTTGAGACATGTAAGAAGTTCAAGCCCAAATCGTTCTCTTTTGCTCGACTGGGCCCCACACTTGCTCAGGACTGTGGCAACGTACGAAGCCAAACCACTGACTCCCACATAGGGTGCCCGGCATGCAGACACTTGCTCATTCAAAGCGCGGTGCGCAGTGCCGCCAGAGAGACGGCATCAGTTAAAGGCAAGGGTAAGGAGTCCGCCAGTCGCAGCAGGCATGATATCCAGGTGCTCCGGGAAACAGCCCAAGGATCCACGGGGTTCACGCCGTCGGTGCCCTTGGGGCAGAGCAGTCCGGCTCGGCGCCTGTTCCCTCAAAGCTCAACTTCAAGTTTCCGCTTTACCTCCCCTCACCTCAGCAAGCACGCCCCTCCTGCCCAAACAACCGCCAGGAGAAAGCCAGTCAGGACGACACCGATCGAACAAGACGCTCGTCCAGAAGTATATGCAAGGGCAGGAGAGGCGGCGAATATTGCGGCTGCGGCTGCTGGTGCTTTGGCAACCTCCCAGAGAGTTGCTGAAGCAGCGGCGGCGGAAAGAATGGAACACCAACTCGCCCGCAGGAACGCACAGCGGCGCCCAGGCCTACCACGGATCGTGGAAGTAGGCGGACCGAGTGGAAACTCCAACTCTCACTCCTCGACTTTACCGGAGATTCAGGATGCTCGCCGCTTCGCTGAAGTGCGCGCTGCTCCCAGCTTCCGCTCCGTTCATGGAAGTCTCCGGGAAGCTAGGCCTCCGCCACATGTATCCCCTCGAGCTCCGGCCTCCGGGTCATCAAGGGGAGCAACCTCTCAGTCAACACAGACATCTCCTCCTCGAGCTCCGGCCTCTGGATCATCGACGAGGGGAGCTAGCTCTCGACCACCACAACCTTCTTCCAAACTTGGGCTGGAACCCCCGTCGAGCGCCCGCACTGTGCCTCCGAGAAGGCCTCTTCCTGCCCAGAGGGGCGGAACAGCTGTAGCTGAGCGTCCCCTGGTGCCGCCTCCGCGAATGCCTCCTCTTCAAGGAAGCGGAACAGCTACTGCTGGAAGTTCTCGGGCACCGCCTCCGCCAGCTCAAGCTCCTAGCCGCGCTACTCGACAGACACTCCCTCGTCTCCAGACGCAGACGGAGCCGTCGTATGCTGGGTATGAGCTCTCCGGGGCCGAGCTTGATCCAGAACTGATGCGAGCCCACAGGACAAGCAAAAATAAGAGCCCTCCTCAGCAGCCCTCGGCAATTCCAAGCGACTACGTCGTCTCGCCGTTGAGCACTCGCTCCAACAGTGTGCGCACAGGCAATGCCTTTCTCGTCAGCCCTCCCCCTGGGGCGTCGGCTGACAGCTCCGATCGCCTCCACCCGGATTCATACCGTCGACGATGGGAGCGGCAGCAGGAGGAGGCTTCGCGAGGTCAATCATCCTCGCAGCGACGGCCAGGTACTTTCCAAGAGCCATCTCTCACAGTTGCGCCTCTGAGGATGCCGTCGCGAGCACCGTCGTCAGCACAGAGACCGACACAATCTTCATCACAGAGGTCAGCAACGCAGTCAGCTCCGCAGGGGCAGTCTTCGTCGCAGAGGACACCGAACCCTCCGGCATCCACTTGGGGCCGCTCGACCTCTGACCGGCCCGGAACAACGAGGGGGCACGGCACCACTTCCTCTCGGACACCAGCCGCCCCCTCGCGTCCTTCCGGATCGTCGAGGACTGCCCCGAGACAACCTGCTCCGCTAGCAGCCACAACGCAGCGGCAGCAGCCATCTCGATCGGCGGCTCGGTCCGGCGAGGCAACGAGGCCACGCCCAGGCCAGCAATACCCGCCCAACGCCACCCAAAGTCGCGGCAAGAAGTTCCTCAAGATGCTCGGTTGCCAATCGAGTCTCATTGAAGACAATGAGGAGTGGGTGTGCAGGAGCTCGTCTGAAGTCGAGCGGAGTGGGGGTAGGCGATCGTGATCCTCGAAGGAGATCGATCATTCAGTAGGTCTTTGACGTCCGAGCAGCAAATAGCGTATCGACGATACCTATGTCCTGTAATTTTCCTGTATTGCATTCAATACCCCCTCCTATTTCCTTTGTTGGCAAGCGACTTGCGATTTTACTAGCGGGAGGGGTTTAGTGTGAATTACATAGAAAAAAGAAATAATTTAGAGATACAAAAGAAATTGTCCACCTTGCTTGTTGTGATGTGCTCGATGTGTTTGCTGGGTACTGTTCGGTATGTCTGTTCGTTCGTATGCGATGCTATCCTTCAAGAATCACAGCTTCGTCGCTGTTGCTGTCACCGTCGACGGCAGGGGCAAAAAGCGATCGTCCAAAAAACATACAACACCAGGGATTCGCTGGTCGTCACCGACCTAACGTTGTGTCGCTGACAGAGGTGACCGAGAAGGGGTACGTGATGCCGTCAAAGAGGAGCATCGTCTGGTAGAGCAGTAGCGCCTGGAGGCAGGCCACAATCTCCAGCGGGTCGCTGCCGGGCGGAGGGAGAGGGGAGGCAGCGAGCTCAAAGACGCGAGAGGTGATGGCGCGTGTGATGATGTGGGTGTTGTTGTCGTTCTTAGCGAGGTGGAGGGCGCACGCGGCAAACGCATCTGGAGGGTGGTTATTTGCGGCAGTGTAATTGAGAGTGTCTGAGATTTGAGAGATTGCAGGTCATGTCCTTCACCAGTGGCCTGGGTCTGTATTACTTGATCAGATCTTGAAGGCTCGTAAATCCCTGAGAATATATAACACTGTGTTGACGGACTAACGTGATGGTGACTTGCAAGGCCACCAGCACCGCTGATGAACAGATGTAAGGGCCTTGATTCACGCATCACATATGGTGCCGCGTGAACCTGGGCTGTCTCCGCGGCGGCGGCTGCATGTGGGCGTCAAGTGCACCCGGGGTGGTGACTGTGAGGGTGATGAGGGAGGAGGCTGCAAGGGGGTTCGGGCCGCTCCGACGGCAACTGTGAGGGGCCGGGCCGCGACAAGGGCAGCAAGGCAAGGACCCCCGTGCAACACGCCAAACTGCAGGCTCGGACCGCCGCCGCCGCCGCCGCCGCCGCCGTGTCCCGGATGCCCTCCTCCTCGTCCCCCACCACCCTCGGAAAGCCTGCTGTGTGGCATGACGATCCCAAACGTTGCTCAATTCACAGCCAGCATGGCCCTGTATTCTGTAATCCATGTGTTGCCGTCGAGGCACTGGTCGGCCGCGCTTCGCCTGGCCGCGGTAACTACCTTGTTTCCGGACGGACACTAGGGCAGACCGTCAAGCATTACAAGGAGGCATCACTCCTTCTCGTGAAGTCTAACTAACCTGAAGCAATCGTATTTGTCAAGCTCCCCACGTCCAGCATTAATCTAAAGTCTTCACGGTAACCGGGACACATGTACCTACCCTGTGGTTCACTGCCCTCCTAACGTTTGCGCTTGCCAGCATTAGATGGCGAGTTCCTGCTTCGCGGGAAAAGAACGAGGAGAGACTCCGAGGGCTAAGGGTGAACCGGCGAGTGCATCCAGATGACTACCTTCCATCTATCCCTTCCTCACCCGCAACTACCTTCGTTGAGATATCCACATCGCCCAACATCGCTCCCACGTTCAGGTTGTAGGCAGGCACACTTATTCCGTCGACACAAGCATAAATACCTACCTTCGCATCCTCCATCTCGTCTCCTCTTCTCTTCTCTTCATCGTCTTCTTTGATGGCATGCCATGACGACCGATGAGGAGTATTCCGAGGTCGCCCCCTTGGAGTGGCCGGAAGGCCCTCCTTGGGATTTGTTCATCTCCTCGGGCACCGCTCGGGACTTGGAACAGGCTTGTAATGCTAGAATTTTTGGAACCCAACTCGGCTTCAAGTCGATCACTCTTTTTTCCGTTGAGCTCATGGGTTTTACTCGTGACTCGAAGGAGATTGAAGGAGAATCGCGTCCATCTCCCAAGACGACCCCATCCTTCCGTACTTGCACTCGGGGACTTCGCACATCGTCGCTCTCATGCCAGCAGCAGTCGTGGGCGTTTGGATTACGGATACCAAACTGACGGTGCGGCAGATGGAGGTGTATTGAGATGCAATGCGGTGCGATCGCCTGGGATGGGAAGTGATCGATGCGATACGTTGCTTATAATATGATGGCCGAGGCACAATCAAGATGTAGGCAGAAGATGGCTGCCGACTGTGCCGTGTCGGTGGCGAGGTTGGTAATGTGGGGGTCCTCTCCAAACTAAGGGTGAGGGTTGTCAATGTGCTCGAAGAATAAGCGCTCCGAGTCGTTTATTTAAGAGCTTAAATTCCATGACACAGCGACGCAACGCGCCGTATGTCTCACCTCCCAACGGCAAGGCGATGCAGTCAGAGGTGAGGAGTAGAGTGGGCGCTGAACCTTGACAGGTTTCGGTCGCCGTGCTAAGATCAAGGAATTACTGTAGGCCGCCGAGGAATGAGAGAGAGAAGCTGGGCCCACCTTCGTTGTAGGGTATATAGGAAAGAATGTAGCCACTCCGATCGTCTACGGACGTAATAAGGACCTTCGTGGTCAAGTTGACTTACATGTCCTGTGCAGGACCATCAAAGAGACAAGATTTTTTTTGGAGATAAGCTTAAGGTCTCGGGTTCGAATCGAATATGTGATTTTTTTTTTATACTTTAGGGAGTGGCGCCAAATCTGAAAACCCCCCGGTGAATCTCCCTCTGTAGTTTTACATGTACCATTTCGGAGTATCTTATGCCACAGCATTGTGGAAGCTACGGATGGTTAGGCATCGGCCTGGTAGATACTTGTTCAATGGTAGCCCCTACAGAGGTGGCTTCCGTTTTCTGACTGGTGGCCGCTGATCGCTGGCCGCGGCATCCGCGCACGGAACAAATTTTGTCCCTCATTCCTGGTGTCCCCCACCAGAGCCCCACTTATGTGAAAACAGGATCATGAGTCTTCCTATGAGTCCTGGTCGTAGGTGGAAAGTATGCCGAATTTGGGAGCCCTAGAGTCCAGGAAATGCGATGATGAGTTCCGGAAAATGGGATGCATCTGACGCCGGAAAGACCGGCCACCCACGGAACCTCAAGACAATATTATTTCGTGATTCCAGGATTAGGGTTAAGTTGCCATAACGGATTGCAGCTAAAACGGCAGCTCTTGGTACCGTTCTGGAGACGCTACTCCTAGATATATCCTACAGGAAAGGGCTGGAGTCTAACGAATGGGATTGCGTGGAAAATGAGCCCGCTAATGAGGGGCAGTGTGCCCCATCATTGCTTTGCGACGGTGACTAATCAATCTCCCTTTGCATGGTGCGACCAAGGTTATGCATCCGGGCCATCCAACCGCTAGTCCGGCCCATGCAGGCGCCAACCAAACTCCGACAACACTCCTGCAAGTGGTTCGCTGCTGCGCCTGCTGCACGAGTTTTCCAGCGCTCTAGGCGTTCGACCCGTGAATCAGGTTGCTTTGAGATAGTATTGTGTGTATAGAGTCGTCCGAGTGCTGGATGGCAGGTGAGCAGCGTTGTAATGCATGTCTTGCCGCCGAGGCTTCCGTTTTCTGAGTGGTCGGTCGCGGTTCGCCTGGCCGCGGTTCGCCTGGCCAATCATGGTCCAGCGTACAGGTCCTAAATCTTGTCGCTTGTTCCTAGTACCCTACGTACCAGCTACTGGATTGCGAGGTCAATTCTTGGCGATAAATAATTTTATATCCTTAGTCCCTCTCTACGAAATTTGAGTTAGAGGAAAACGAAAGAAGGAGGCAGAAAGGTAGAATCTAATTTTATGAGAAAACATGGCTTGACCTGGGTCATGAGTGATCCTTGTGTCCAAGCAGATGAAACATAACAAAGACTCTCAAAGAGCCTTTGACCTTGTTGTCTTGGATATGGAGAAAGGAAGCCATCACCACAACTGTATGTCCACGCTACGCGATTGGCACGCGCCGTGCTCAAGTATTCCTAGTTGCGGAGCTCCGTTGGGCGGCGGCTCCCAGCACGATGCCGCCAAGTAGGCGATAGCCTGCCGGCATGCCAGTTCCGGTAACTGGGATTCTCCTAGGGGCTGGTTCAGCTATGTTGGGCAAACCTCATATTTAAATAGATGCCCTGGCAGCCACCTCGGCCTCCACCAGAACGGCTATGTAACACGCGCTGTCTCCTTCTCAGATAGCAGAATACAATCACCAACTTTCTCTCTTCTCTCACATCCTGCTATGCGACCGCCTGTGATCTACCAGTATATTCGCTACACGATGTTCGTGGAGCTTAAAAGGGGACTGATACAGTACACTTATCGCTCAAGAAAACAATGAACTACCTAGGTAGTTGGCTAACATTTATGCATTTTATTCAATACGCGCTGCGCACCCGTGATAGCTGTGAAATGCCACTGTTGCCATGATATTGCCTATTCGATGCTATCCCGCTGCCGTTTTCTTTCAAGGCTAGGGTTCTAATCTGTTTTTAAACAGTATTGTCATAGCTGCTGTACACTGCTTTCAAACCCAAACCATAGTCCGCAAACTGGTCCCAAGTCTCACTGTCGTCCAATCCGCCCACAGCAGCTCCGCTTATGTGCGCGAGCGTCGAAGTTGTCAGCTCGGTCACGTATAGGCTTCCCTTATGAGAGATCACACGGTGAGCCGCGCTCCTCTGGGTGGGCAACACGATTGAGTTTTGCCTCGCAATTCTCGGCTTTGCAGTGCCACCAGTCGAGATATCATCAATATCCACGGTGAAGATAGCATTGACGCTAGAGGCGCAGGCTATCGAGGACCCCAGCATCCAGAGTCGTCCCGTTTGTTCTCGGTCAAATGCCATGTGGATAAGACTTGCAGTACTGCCAATGGCAGAGGACATGGTGAACCAGTCGATAGACGCGTCTTTGTTGATGCGACCGAACGTACCCGTGCCGGTAGTCGAGTTGCCCAATAAAGCAACCCATACGTTGTCGTCTGGTCCCGCAACTAGGCCGACGGGTGTGGTCCCTCGCTCTGGAGGAATTGCAATCTCCTGGCCACTCTTTCCGTCATTCTTGTATTGCCAAATCTTGCTGCTCAGGTCCAGACCAGAGAAGACGTCCCGGCTGGTGGGGTGCACAGCAATGAAGATTGGACGTCCGCTGACAGCCCAGATTTGGTGATCATCCTGTTTGCTGATGCTAATTCTCACTACGTGCGAGCTGCTTTTGCACGAGATCCATAGGTTTCCGTTGTTCTCCAATACCCCGTGAGGCCCGGATGCGGGAGACGGTATGGGGATAGTGCGTTTAACCTGCGGTTCTGCGTTGATATCGTCACCATTCGGATCAATTTGGAGGATAGCATTGTCGAACTGGACGGTCGCCCATACGATAGGTCCACAGGATGTCGATTGTAGTGTCAGTCCGTGCAGACCGGACCATGGGTTTGTCACAGCCCATTTGCGAGCACCAGTCGGCCTTCCATTGGTGTCCAGCGCTACCTTGACCAGGCTCCCATCAGTTTGCTGGGAGATGAGCAAAAGTTTATCGCTCACAGCAAGGATCTCGTGCGTTTGGCCAGCAGCGGGGAGAGGATATTCGACCACAGTTTTGACAGGCAAGATCTTCATGGTTACATGCGATCGGTTCACCAGCGGTGAGAGAATCATTGTCGGAGCGTAGGACATAGCAAAGTGAAGGGGTAAGAAAGTAAGCAGAAGATTCGTAGCCAAACTAAACTTGCCCTACCTTTTGCCTGCGTTCCAGCGCCTACTTATAGTCATCGTCGAGGACTCACAGGGTCGCAACCCATGGCCTGCCTCAGTATGAAGTACGTAGCTATTTCATCGCTTGATTGGATCTCTGCTAAGGGTGTCCCCGATTTTTTTCCGGTTACACACACCGCAGCCGTGCGACACTCAGTCAAGCCACCAAACGCTCTCGGAAAGCATAAAACCAATGAGATTCTTAGCCCAAGAGAGGGAGGTTCAATTTTATTTTTTTTCATCCTGCGTACATCAGGCACCACCGCGCCTTCGCAGTACACGTGTACATAAAATCACCACCACTTCAACTTCCCGAAAAAATTTAGCCAATCAACCGCACTACTCTTTACAATGCTGGATGTGTACAACACTTGTAAGGGCGACAGATACCGAGGTCTATAAGACGAGAACAATCTCCTGCTCAGGAGAGAAGACGAAGTCTTCCGACATCTAACGAGTGGTCCGGCCTTCAGGGTAAGAACCGAGTAGCGCAAGATCACGAGCGGCTTCTCGTCGGCCCAGTCATGGAGGATCATGCGCAGGAGGTAAACGTCAGTATCGGCCCACGTCTGTGGGGTGAAGACATCGTGCGTCTCGTGGGTGACACGGTTATGCACAGCCTCCGGGCTGCCTGGCCAGAAGGGCCTTTGCTGTCTCCATGGTCGACGGCAGGCCAATTGTCCTCTGGAGGATTGCTTGGCCTGGATAACTAGTGTCCCAAACGCCCATACACACGGGGTTAGTTATGGATCTAGGATTGGTCCGTGTCCCCAGGTGACTCATAAGAAGGGGCTGGACTCTTCAGGGCGATCCATGGAAGAGGTCGCATTCCTCATGCGCTGCTGCCCAATCTACCCCTCTCTTACTTATGAAATTCCTCTGTCTTCCTCTATCTGTGTGATTAAGCGTCAAGATTGCTGAAACTGATCGCGTAATTGGTGTTGCGCTAGCTGATAGCCACGTCTGATCGGTTACATGAAAAAAAACCGTTGACGTGTTCCGGCACTGTGGCCGGAACTGTGCGCGTCGCCTCGCTTTTGTTCAACAACTATGTACCATGATAGACTATTTCGAGTATATACAGTAGGACGCAACTTCCAGCACGATAGCCAGAGATCATTAACATAAGAGTGCTTGGCAATGCATGTAGGCACATGTTCTGCAGGGGTGCAGGTTACTTCTTACTTACTTAACATGAAGTAATTCAGCTGACTAGGTCAAACTTAAACGGTCGTGGGAACGAGGCGTCCGTGATGCTCGTATCAAATCGTAAATGGGTACAGACAAGTCCTGCACCACTGTCTACTCGCACGGCTAACCCTATCTGCCGCATTTATAGGCTTGGGTGCAGTCTAGGGATGGGAGATGGCCTCGCTAGCTGCGACAATTTGCACTTTGCTCTGTGCAGATCGGGCTATGGCTCGCAGGACACCTCGCCCTGAGCTGTGTTCTAGCTATGCAAAGATCAGGCTGTAGCTGACTACGAGAATCTGTTGTGACCATGTCTCTCTTAGTTGATTCGACTAGGTAACTGTCCGTCTCTCGATGACCTTCCTGACGGCATACAGGGATCAGGCCATGGCTTGTTAGAGACTGCTTCTGATCTTTCTCGTCGCATCTACTGTACCAAAGCAATTAGTGGCACGGAGCACAGGCAGTGGATCTGCCTATATGCATGTAGATTGTCTGTGTCTGGTGAGAGAGTAAGGCCAGCCTGGGTGATAAGTCATCCTTGTTTCCTTGCAAGTGAAACTGATACAAAGGCCCTTTGAGGGCCTTTAGCCTTATTGACTTAGAAATGGGGAAATGAAAGCATCACCACCACAACCAGCGCGCGCATCAAGTCAAACAGGCCATGTAAAGGGTTAGGGTTAATAGACCCTCGAAAAATCGACCGCCCCACATAGCCCCACCTATAGCCCCACTTATATAGAAACAGGATCATGATTCTTCCAGTGGGTAATCCGTATGGTCGTATGTGACAGGTTTGGTGCGAATCTCGACTCATGAAGGTGCAGCTCGGCGGCCTGGAGAGCGGAGCAAGCACTCTGGAAAGTTGGTGGGACAGCGTAAGAACCCCCCCCCCCAAACAATGGTATTCTTTGTCTGCATTTTACGCTTTGTCCACTGCACAAGGGATTGTCGCGGATTTCATCCCGGTGCGAGCTTTCCCTTGCTCTCTGTCTTCGAGGTGTCGTTGTTGGACGTTGGTGTAAGTCACTCGCGGCCGCGAAAAGTCGCAGCCTCAGCGGCAACCCCTGCAACGCGCCAACCAATCAGCCCCACATTATTTTCTGCCGAGCGCCGACCTCACCTCAGCTCTCCAATCGAAATTTCCTCGCGAAACCACTCGACGACGACGACAGCGGATCGCGGCGCCGTTCAAACCACCACCACACCCCCAAACCACCATCGCCGCCGCCGCCATGAGCCGAGCCCTCCTCCACTCCGTCCTGGAGCTGCGCACGCCCGTGACGCGCCTCCCGCCCTCCTTCCTCCTCCCGATGCGTCCGGCAACCACAACCGCCGTCCAAACCCGACTCTTCAACCAAACCCCCCAAATCATCGAATCCTCCCCCGTCGATGACCTCACAGCGGCGCTCACAGCAGCTGCGCTGCCCACGTCCAAACCCCGCCGCGACTACGGCAAGATGGCGCCCCCCAAACAAATCGACCACCAACCGCCCCGCGAGCGCCTCCCCAAGGCTCCGGCACCTCTCCCCCCGTTAGGCCCACTCGACGCCTCCATCGCCTCTCTCCTCCCCCTCCTGGCCGCACAGCCCTCTCACTACGTAACCGTGCATATTCACGGAAAGCCCTACCTCGTCACAGAAGGCGACTCAGTGCGGCTCCCCTTCCGCATGCCCGGCGTCGAGCCAGGCGACGTGCTGCGTCTCAACCGGGCCTCGGCGGTCGGCAGCCGCGACTACACGCTCAAGGGGGCGCCGTACGTGGACGAGCGGCTGTTTGAGTGCCGCGCGATCGTGACGGGCACGGAGGCGGAGCCGATGCGGACGATTGTGAAAAAGAAGCGGCGGTGCAGGCGCAAGACGCACGTGTTCAGCAAGCACAAGTTTACGATTTTGCGGATTAGCGAGGTCAAGATCTGCCCCGAGGTTGCGCAGGTGGAGGCTTAGATGGCGGGCTGGAGTGGAAGGGAGAGAGAGGTGTTTGGAATGAGCGAGGTGGATGGGAAGAGCATGTCACAGTCCAGTGAGGACGGCGGGTCATAGAGGCCCTAATTTGTGGCAAGCTAGATGTAAGATCGAGTCTGACAAGCTATACATGTATCATATTCACTTGCATTGTACACGAAAGTTGATCATGTGCTTCGTCCTGAGTGCGTCGTCAGGAAATGTTACTCACACGAAGCACTCGAAGACGAAATAATGCAACAGAAAAAGCGAGGGTGGTATATTATAGACTTCTAGGAATCAACATTTGATAAACCCCCAACATATAACTGGCAGTTCCTTCGCTACAGCATGTCTGGATATCCATTCCAGAACATGCCGCTGTGGTATCGACAAGCCATTACAACCAAGCTGGCTGGCGATGAAGCCACGCGTGTCTAAGCCAACAATGGCCGCGAACACAACAATATGAGATAGAATATAGAAACAATGGAAAACAATGGAAACAATAAGCGCCTCGCCAAAACAGTGTCTGAGTGTGGTGCGATCCGTACCCAAATGCCTTTTCATCGTAACCTTCGTGAAGAAAACAAATAACCTCTCCAAAAAATCCTCTGCGGGAGAAGAGCGAAGCCCAAAATCCAGATGTCTAGCCGAATTCCAGGAAGGAAATCACTCGCGCTTCAACACTTCCCCCGTTTATACAACAATTTGCCCCATCATTTATACAACAACAGCCTTCCACACGGCTGCTACCTCCTCTCGGCGCCAGCATTATTGGTGCCGCTGACGGCTTTTTTCACACTCGCCCAGTACGCCCCGGGCCATGTCGATACGGCCTCGCCTTCGGTGGGAAGTCTCTCTCTGCATCGCTGAACCACGCTTTGAATGATCCTCGATAGCAGCTCCTCGGTAACCGGCAAGACTTTTCCATGCTCGGCCGCCGCGTACACAGCGGGATCAAACTCTTGCGGATACAGGAACGGGTCTGTATCGGCAAGCAGTTCGTCGCAGGTGGGCCGATCCTTTTGCTCTCGGTTCAGGCACCTTCGCATTGTGCGGATAAGACTGGGCGGGACTCGGCTTCCGTCCTCGGTGGTGTCAGGGAAGTCGACCTGATATGCCCAATTGATGATGGCCTGGCAACGAGACATTTGGTTCGCGATCTTCCCGAAAGGTGGCAGGCCGTACACCATCTGATACAGGATGCACCCCAAGCTCCACACATCACTTGGCTTGCCCAGCTTCATGATCTTGGGCTGACCCCTGTGGTGTTGCTGCAGTGGCGGAGGAATGGAAAACCTCCCGTTATTCGCGGAGGTGAAGGCATACTGGTTGGAATCCATCAGGGACTCGGGCGACATATAGTTTGGCGTGCCAATCTGCGTCTCGCGGTGGACATTGACAGTCATCTCGGTTTGGATGGCGTTGGCGATGCCGAAGTCAATCAACTTCAATCGCCCCTGCACGAGCACGAAGTTGGCCGGCTTGAGGTCACTGTGTACCACGTCCCGCGCGTGTACTGCTTGTACGCATTCGAGCATCTCCTTCCAATAGTACCGGATGAAGACGGGATCAAGTCGGGCACCTTCCTGGGTACCTTGCCGGCTTTTAAGCAGGGTGTTAAAGTCTAGTTCTCCGACTTCCATCAACTAGACATCCGTTAGTACTAACGCATAGATCGAACAGGTTGCGATATTACTTACCACGCTGAGCATATGCTTCTCAATGTTAAGTTCATGATCGATAAGTTGGATCACGCGGTCGATCCCGGTGAGTCGCTTCAGCAAGTCGATTTCTCCCTTAAAGCCCTTCACTGTGTTTTCGTCTGCGTTTTCGAGCGACACACGCTTCAGAGCTAGCATTTTACCATTCTCAGCGGAGACACGGTAGACCTTGCCGGAGCCACCACGGCCAATACAATCAATCCTTGTATAGGTCTTGGTGTTCACTCTGAGGAGAACCTGTCTCTTCTTGTTGGCCTGGCCGGTCGCTGAGGCACCCGCAGCCGTGGTTGCGGTCTCGACGACTGACATTTTCGGTGGTGGCGGGGGTGCTGGTCGGTGAGGAGTGTTGTGACTCTTGGGTGCTAGTGCTTTGCGCTCCGGAGATTGATGACGAAGCTGTCCAATATCAACATGGAGTGGTTGAAGGGGCTTCGCGAGCTCCTTGTCGAGCAGAATATCCGAGACTGGCTTTGATCGTCGAAATGCAGAGGGAATCTCATTTTCCTTGTCATGGCCCGAGGGAAGCTCAAGAGGGGGTGCTGAAACTTTGAAGGCTAACCCCATATGGTCCTCTGAGTCCTTCGTGCGCGCCACTGCAATGTCTGCATTGGATGCTTGCTTGCGGATAGCGGCACGAGCAGAGTCTTTGGCACTGACCGGACTCCCAGAAGCTGCAAAGTCGCGATAGCTGGAGGCGAAGAAGGAGGACGCCGGTTGCTCGCCGAGCGCCGGTTCCATAAACTGTGGCCGTTGGCTCTCGGGCTCCTGGCTTGAACCCATTCCCTCACCCTCGCCCTGACCGTCGCCGTCCTCCTCGCTCTGTCTCCGCCGCCCTCGGCGGGCTGGCCCACTGAGGAAGCTTCCTGGTGCATTTCCGACTCTCTTCACGCGCATCGAGCTCTGCGGTGCCACAACAGTAGGTCGCCCGATGGTTGCGGGGTCTTCGGGCATCTCGTGATCACTGTGTCCTGCGGAGCGCTTCGAAGAAACGCCAGATGAGCCCCCAGATCTCCCCCTATTTCCAGAAGACCCAACAGCAATCCTAACGGTCCTCACTGGGACCACTGGAGTGTTGACATCAGCCAGGGCGTCCTGCTGGGGAGGCTGCTCGGGATGCGCAGGTTGCGAAGGCTGCACGTGGTGGACGGGTGACGGAGCTTTCCGTTCCTCAGGTAGGGGCAGTTCTCTGACTTCTGTTCGCTTTCCTTGCGTTGAAGACAGTGATCTGCGCATGCCGTTGTGGAAGCCTCCCTGAAGACTTCCCTGAAGGCCTCCATTGGCTGGTGTGGTTGTGCTCAACCGGACCACCCTTTTCCGAGGGGGCGCTGGACTGGGTTCACGGCTGCGCACGGGGGACGATGGCCGTGAAGACGGAAGTTGAGAGCTCCCTGCTCGGGCGTGACGCCTAGTCTCACGCTGTCTGAGGCTTTCTCTTCTCGACTCCTTATCCTCGGGTAGGGACGACGTCGAGGTGGCGAGTGCGTTCCTCCTAGTCATGACTCGCGAGGAGGGCCGGCCTGGGGGTGAGGATGCTCGGTCCCCAGCCGCCTGAGGCGCGGAGGAGGAGGCTTCCGATCCGTGGCCGTCGTTCAGGAGCGCCTTTGTGAGGGCGCTGAGCTTCATGGGCACCGGCATCTCGTCGTCGGAGCTATCATTAAGGGTTGAGTACTGTTGTGATTGCGACTTTGCGTCCTTCCCCCCTGCTCCTACCATTGCGGGCGCGGAGCCCCCTACTGGGTTCGATTCGCTGCGGCTCATCTGCTGTCTCGAGGTCGGGCGGCGGAGAGCTTGTCTTGCGGACGTCCTACGTCCCATAGACGTGAAGTGGCTCCCGGGGCCCAGTGGCGTGGGTGATGCGGCAGACATTGCGATGTTCGGTCGGTTCAATGCCGCAATGTCCAGCAGTCTGTGTTGTGTTGATTTTCGAATGCGACGACGTGAGTGTCGGTCCGTTCTTTCTTCTTTTCTCCCTCTCCCCGTAATCCCACACACTGAGCAAAGCGGATCGATGCGAATATTTGGCGACTAATTGATGTTTTACGTGTCGGATCGACTCATCGTCAGAGAAATTGCATTTTGATGGGCGTGTGAGCAATGGGGCGCGAGAACTTGTCGGTCGTCTACAGGAGATTGATGGGACCTTGGTTGCTTTTCGGCTAGCTGGGATATTTTGGATTGCGGAGAGCGGGCCAATCAACGCTCGTCAGATGTCGAGGCCGTTGCTCGCGGCAACCGTCAGAGTGGGTCGGCAACGCGAACCGACCTGCCAAGGCTGCCCAGTGCTCCAGTCGAATTTCAGCTTTTCATGCAAGCTCTTGGTGCCTCAGGCGCCGACAGCCTTTGTTGGCTTGTCGCAGCTTTGCTTCAACAGCTCTTATCCCTACCTACCGTCATCAGCAAGACATGCATCCACTATTTTACCGGCTGCTGAGGGTCGAAGCTGTCAAATTAGAGGTAGTCGGTAGGGACAGCTACGCAGTCAATGCAATTCACGAATGGCACGAAATTCCGAAGAGACGCTTGGGTGTCTTATTTGTCTAGCTTGAGCCAATTGCACATCCGATATGTCCAGTCCTAGCCAGTCCAGTAACTCCAGCTTCCATTGCGATCCGATTGAGATGCAGGTAACTTCGCCAATGAGTCCATCGATCGCCAAGAATCCTCCTCGGAAAATCCCACACCGGGCTATGCTTTTTTGATTCGGGAAGGGGACATTTAGTCGAAGAGACCGAAGCCCATGTCGTCGTCGGACTCCTCCTTCTCTGTAGACTTATTAGCATTGTGACTGTCAATGGCATTGTGGGGGGAAAGTTCGTACCCTCCTCCTTAGCCTCCTCAGCAGGGGCATCGGCAACAGCGGCAGCGCCGCCAGCGGCAGCAGCGGCACCACCACCGCCACCGCCGGACGGGACGGAGGCAAGCTTGGCAGAGCCCTCAGAGATCAGCTGCAGGATATTTTAGCAGTCTTCCTAGGTATGCGGGCGTATGCGATCCAATTCGTACCTCGTTGATGTCCTTGCCCTTGAGCTCAGACAGAAGGGCGGAGAGGCGCTCATCGTCAGCCTCGATGCCGACGGACGAGAGGACAGCCTTGATGTCCTTGGCCGAGGGGGAGGTGTTGCCACCGAGCCCGAGAAGGAGGAAAGCCGCCAAGTGCTTCATTTTGATGGTCTTGAATATTTCGCGGGTCAGCTTGTGGTCGAAGGGCTTGCGGAACCGTCGCGATGCAGTGCGCTTTGTAGATTGGGGGAGGCTCACAGATTGATGAAAGGTGAAGAACAAGAGAGGTCAATCAATTTTAACCGCTGGTTGTGCGGAGAAAGACTCTTCTTAGTTCTGGGTGGTGAGTGACTGTTCGGTCAGAAGTTCTGCAGGCGATCTAAATGCCGAATATTTTACGATTTTGCCTTCTGTGAGCTCCGAATTTCGACCCCACCTGTGTCACCTGACTCCCGCCCTCTTGTGAATTAGGGCAGAAGTGGACCCACCGCTGCTGACCTCAGCAAGTGGGCACGTGCGATCAGGCCTCCCCTCGACCCCCACATGGCTGACGAATGGGTGGGACGGTGGCTCTTTGCCAGGCCTGGGCTTCGCTGAGCCACTGGGGCGCCGAAAGTGGTGGGAGCGGGCTGCTGCAGTGCTAAAGTCTTGCCAGCTGTGACCAGATATAAAGACGTCTTCCATCGCCCACGATTTCTTTCTTCCCCTCCCGCAAACAAAGAGTGCCTAACGTGGCAGCGTACGTTTTTTTCCCACTAATTTCTTGCAAAACCGCATTTCTAGCGTACCAATTTTTTTGCTTGATTTTGCTTTTCGCATCGCGCAAAGCGTACCGTTTCGCTACAGCGTGGAGGAACGAATTCGCGTTTGCGTCCGCGACCGACCTGGCAACTTTGTCCCGTCGCTGCCGAGCACCTCGATGACTCAACACCGACCCGGCGTATGAGGCAGGGGAGGAATCACTTCAACGAGGTGGGTTTTGGTTTGCCGATTGCATTATTGCCGCCATCATGACTGTGAGTCACTGTCCACGGTGTCCCCAGAGAACCTTGTTTCGTGAAATTCTGACTCTTTCCAGATCGGAGATCTTTTGGCGTCGATAACCGGCGAGCAGTCTCAGCAACCTTTGGCATCCCCAACGACTGCTTCTCGGCCCGGCGATGTAGTTCCGAAGCGAAAAGCTTCGGAACAACTCCGAGGCGTACCTGCAAAGGCCCCTCGGACCGAGTCGCTCTCGAATCGGCCGCGATCGAATGAGAATTCGCCGAGGCCCTCTCCCCATCTAGCAGACCGGCCGGTTGTCAGCCAGAGGGATAGGTCTGTTCCAACAACGCAGTCTTCACCAGCTGGGCCAACTTCAGCATTGAAGAAGCCTGTATCGATGGCGTCAAAGGATGGCCGATCGACTTACTCGTCTGCTGCTGCTAGCAAGCCGCCCTTATCTAAACCCTTGGTAAAGCGGCCGACAATCTCCGATTCAGATCCAGCAGCGAAGCCGAAGAAACGGTCGTTTGCCGAAATCATGGCGCGGGCTCAGGCGAATGCTCCAGCTCGGGAATCATTCGGCAAGATTCAGCACAAGACGATAGAACGGACGCTGACCATGAGAGAGCGCAAGGTGCTCAAGGCGGAAGAGGCCCGTAGCTTGAAAAAGACGGGAAGGCAGCAGCAGTCAAGCAAGTACAGTGGAACTGCTACGTTAGCACGGGGCGCCACTGGCCGCCCCGGTCAGAAATCCGGCACTTCGTCGACAGGGAAGGGACCTAAAGACAGAACTCCCCCAGTCGAGGAGAAGAAGGTGAAGAAGGCTGCGCTGGCTACGACAGGCTATACCGGCACTGCTCGCCCTCGACCGGGCTCAGCAGCCCCGAAGCCTGGAGCCGCAGCCCGGCATGGTCGTGAGCCGGAACGACCTCGGTTTGGTGGAGCCCTCGGAAGACCTCGTCGGTACGATGAGGAAGAGGAGCTCGACGACTTCATTGAGTATGATGACGATGAAGAAGACGGCTATGGACGCCGTCGTGAGTACGACTCGGCCGAAGATGAGTCAGACATGGAGGCCGGAATCTCCGACATCGACGAGGAGGAACAAATGGCCGAGAAAGTGGCTCGTCGCGAGGACATCAAGGAGATGGAGCTTGAGAAGAAGCTGAAGAGGGAGAAGGAAGAGAGAAAGCGCAAGGCGCTTGCGGCGGCCAAGACAGCGGCTCGTTGATACCCGTTTTGTTTCTTGTATGTATGTTTGGGCGGAAGCGCACTAGTGACCGCTGTTGCTCAGGATACGGAGGCGGTGCTAGACTAATACCCGGACGCGGAAGGCGGCACTATGGGTCTTGGTTTTCCTTTACCATTTCACGGCGTTCGGCAGGAAGAAGGGACGGACACCCAGCGACGTTGCATTTGGCGCCGGGGATTTGCGGCTGAGGATCAGGCATTGGCTTCTTCAGCATACAGCGATGCTGTAGCGGGACTTATGTAATTCCAAGAAATAGCTTTATCGGCACATGGTGTCTCTGCATCTGTCTTTCCAAGTTGTGTCAACTCTGGCCACCCGTGAACCTGCTGGCTGGGCTGCCTGCGGTGGCTGGCGGACACTGTTTTCCGTGAGTTTTGTACCTAGAGTATCAGCGACAAACTTTGGCAATCTCTGAATCGAACGACATTCAACTATGCCTGCTTCTTTTCTGACAAGACCTAGGATGACGAGTGAAACAACCTGGAAGTGGACATCTTGAAAAGAGCCTTGGCTGGTGGGGCCTTGTGGCAGCTGCCCCACCAAACCCGCCACCTGGTCGACCGATTAGCCTGTCAAGTTTTTATCGACCCCAGAAAATGTCACAGGCAGTGGGATCGAGACTTCACTGACGCTGCGACCGTGGAACACTCAATTGCTCGTCGACCAATATCGTAATTACAGACCCTCTCGAGGGCATCGACGATCAATATGGTAAGCGCTCTCTCTGTGTTTCCGAAATCGCTATTTGCTGACCTCCTTTCCTCGAAAACAGCCTCAGAACGAGTACATCGGTATGCGGTTCCCGCCACGGCGCTCCTCGAGATCCGCGAAATATGTTGTCTAACTACCTGATATAGAGAGGCACACCAAGCTCTTTGGTAAACGCCTCGACCACGAGGAGCGCAAGCGCAAAAGGGAGGCGCGTGAGGGCCACAAGGCAAGCGAGAATGCGCAGAACCTCCGCGGCCTGCGGGCCAAGCTCTATGCAAAGGAGCGCCATGCCCAGAAGATCCAGATGCGCAAGACCATCAAGCAGCACGAAGAGCGCAACGTCAAGGGCGCCGCCGACGAGAAGGAGCCTACGAACCCCGTTCCCGCCTACCTGCTCGACCGTGCGAACCCCACTTCCGCAAAGGCATTGAGGTAGGTCTTGGATGGGCGAGGTATTTCAGACCGGAGATGCTGACGGGAGAGGTTTTAGTTCGCAAATCAAGAACAAGCGTGCTGAGAAGGCGGCGCGGTTCTCGGTGCCTATTCCCAAGGTCAAGGGAATCAGCGAGGAGGAGCTGTTCAAGGTGTAAGTTTACGTCGAATTTGGGAACGCACTGCGGAGATGCTAATCGGAAATAGGGTCACAACGGGCAAGAAAATTGCCAAGAAAGGTATGCTGCTTCTCAAGGGGTGTGCCTAGGAGGCATGGGGACATTCTCTCTCAAGAGAATGCCTCGGTTTCTGATGAATTGCCTGCTAACTGACTTCAAAACAGCATGGAAACGTGTTGTCACAAAGGTTAGTCTGCCCACCTCGGCCTTTGCCGAGCCCGAAGAACAAAAATATGGTACTAACTCCCTTGTAGCCGACCTTCGTTGGACCCGACTTCACCAGACGGCCAGTAAAATACGAACGTGAGTTTGCCTAGGCATGGCCGAGGCGCCAGACCATGACTGACATCGTGTAGGCTTCATCCGCCCTATGGGTCTGCGTTACAAGAAGGCCAATGTCACCCACCCGACCCTGAACGTGACAGTCCAGCTCCCTATCCTCGGTGTCAAGAAGAACCCCAGCAACCCACTTTGTATGTTCTGAGAAAACCTCGCCCCCACGTACGAGTCGTGCTGACCACAAATCTAGATACCCAACTTGGTGTCTTGACCAAGGGCACAATGTATGTTCGACAGGAATTCTTCCGATATTCTCCAGTTACTAACCCCGAGTAGTATCGAGGTAAACGTTTCCGATCTTGGAATCGTCACCACCTCCGGCAAGATCGCCTGGGGTCGTTACGCACAAATCACCAACAACCCGGAGGTATGTATCAGTCTCATCAGATCGACGAATAAGCAGACACTGACCATAGTCCCTACAGAACGATGGCTGCCTGAACGCTGTGCTTCTGGTATAAATTATGGATATTGTCTCTTTTGGACGGATGATTGCAGACCATAGCACGGCATGGAAAAGGCGTTTGGTGTTTGAGAGGAAATTGTCGGATTAGCTTAGCCGAGACAATGACATGATCTTTTGCCTCGACGATTTGCTTCACTTTTCTCGAGAAGATGTGCAATGGACAGATTCGCGGATGCTTTCCCCCTTACTCTCAGGTCCATCCCAACGCTATGCCCGTCATACGGGGGAAACTTTGGGAGGGGGACGACGAAAAGACCTCTGCTGATGGCACTGCACATGAACATAATGCCCCTGTTAGGAGGTATGCCCAAATCTCAGCTGCCGAAAGACCTGATCTCCAGGTACGGTCAAGACAATAGGGCTCTGGAAGGGTGCCTCTGGGAAAGCAGTCGGTCCAATATCGTCTCTCCTATTGCCAAGGAGTGGTATGACTTTCGTCTCCCTATTGCCAGAGAGTAGTATTACTTCCGCCATGACATGACATGACATGACACGATCAGGTCCATGATGATTGGTGATAGATATGTCCTTCCTCGCCACCGACAGACTCCCCTGCCTACTGGCTCCCCCAGTGAGCATAAGAATGCTATGACATTGAGAAGCAGCTCGCTCGACCTGTCGATACATACACATTCCCAACTCAGACAGAAAAGATGAAGACATCTCAATACCAGTCACACCCAAAGCACTTCAAGCACTGCGTAGATAGGATATGCGTCATCATATGTGACCACCGGACGACCAAAAGCGGGCTTATCTCCCCCACAGCCCAGACCAGACCACCACCATCTCCTCCCTGCCATGTATCGCATCCCACGAACCAAATAAACCCCCTACCAAACCGATAGATGCCAGCCAACCCAAGATAAAAATGACATGACCAAAACTCCCGTGAATGCCAAACCTGGTATCGCATGCTATTGCCGGACCTCTAATGTAGGTAGGTACTCCCGCGCCGTGACCCCCAAAGGAAAGGAAAGGAAAGCTCCCTTGCCTCACAAGTCCATGACAAGAACTTATGAGTTCACCGTGTTCTACATGGCGCAAGCCCCATGGTTACCATACGGCGCTTTGCCACAGCGATAGCACCAGTGCGTTCCGCACATGCATCTATTCCATCCCGGTCAGCATACCCATCCCCGAGCTAGCACCCAAGCTTGGAAGGCCAAACTCACACAATGTGGTTACACCCCTCAGTCTTCTCGACGACCCTCTTGCACGTCGGACACTTCTTCCATCCCATCATGCTCCGCAATCTCTGGAAGGCTTCCTCAGCTACCTGTCTTTCACTTCGAATAACAGGGCCCCGCACAGCCGAAATGCTGCTGCAGGGCCCAAAGTGAAACTTGTTGTTGCACAACATGCATGTCTTTGTGTGACACTTCCGGCACTGGGCCGAGCGAGCCAAGCTTCTGCGACCGCCGTCGGTGCCAGCCCGCAGCGCAGGGGGAATGAATGTGCTGCACTTGGGATCCCAGCAGTAGAGCTTGTTAGGCGTGTCGAATTCCGTCAACTTCTCGCGATAGCTGGAAATGCCGGCGGCGATGCCGGCAATTCTGCGAAGCACAGTCAAGTCGATCCGTTGGCAACACTGGACGGGCCGGAAGGGGTTGGACCGCATCGTCACGCGGAAGTTGGCGAGGAGACATGATTCGCAATGGACGTGACCACACGGTAGGCGAAGTTGTGGGTCTGGTCGGATCTTTGTAGTGCAGATGATGCACTCAGCAAACATGCTGTTGGTGGTGTTGGTTGCCATGCCTAGAATAGGATGCACCTGCTTGTGAAGTTGTGAGTGACTTGTTTCGTCGACGTTCGTGGGAGTTCTAGGGTTTGGCAGGAAGATTCTCGAGAAAAATGCCAAAGACCATTGTTTGAGAAGAAGGTGGGTTATAGAGTTGCAAAAGTGTGTTTGTCTCTGGGTGCAGTCACTGGTGTTTGCGCACGGGTTATGTGAGTCGCCGTGGAACCTGATGGACTTAAGCAAAGGGACCGATCAGGACTTATAGGGAACATGTAAGTCCAAGTTTCGCTGAAGCAACTACTTAGTTGCTCGACCTTGTTGTACTCCAAAGATTATCAGGTGTAAGCCCGTCAATGCCTGGCCAGCCCCCTCCATTCGCAGCCTAACACTGAGGAGAGTGCGTCAACCCAGGAGTGGGTGATCTTGAGGGATTCCAAGCGTCGGGCCTTCTAAGAGACGGTTTGTTACCTGCGAATATCTCATGCATTGCTCGAAATATGCAGGATCGTGAATCTCAGCGTTGGGGCGATGAGCAATGTCGGTCTCGTGAGCAGGCAGCCAGGCAGCACCCAGCCACCAAATTCGAGGGAAGTAATGTGGTTTTCAGGCCAAATTTTGGACAGGCCAGAAGGTCAGGTAGCCCTAAAGGAAAAAGGTGGTTTCCACGGCCATGTGTTTGCACTCTCTGGTCGGGCGGTGGTTTCGGGCTGCAGCCATGCAAGACTGCGTTTGTCCATCAATGTGCTGCTCTTCGACCCGCAGGAAGCCACACCGCAACTGCCAGCTGAGGAATCTGGACCAGGAGGGAGATGTGGCTCGCCACAGCAACGGGAAAAGGAGGCAGATGCTGGCTTTGCTGGGACTTAACCAGCGTAGGAGACGAGACCACCTGGTCGGGAGTTCCTGGTGCGAGGCGCTAGGGGGGGAATACGTGGAACGCAGGTATGCCACTCGACCTGCTTTGGGCACATATCCCTCGCCGACCGCATCGGCGTCCAAAAACACTCTGGCTGCGCTCGACGGAATAATTTTGGGATAAAACGAAAGAAAATCCGGTAGATGGGACACAATTGTTATTTAGGGAAAAGTTTGGCAGTGAACCGTGGCGGAAGTGTGACCGCCCCGATGAGGGGGTTTGTGTTATCTTATCGCAGCGCATGTCGCCGCCTCCGGGATTCGACCACTCCTTGTCAACGGCATGATGCTGGCTCCATGACGAACAAGTGGGGAGTTTTGGGAAAGAGGCTCTTCGATTCGAGACGCGATCGACACGTCTGCCGCGCTGTTGGGTATAGATGCCCAAGAGCTGTGGCCGACACGCAGAGCAACTTCGCATGCCGAACAGCAAACTAGGGAAGGAACAAAGGAGAAAAAGGCAGACACACATACCTCGAGTGGATTTTGCTGTTGGTTTGCATTCTGTGGGTTCTGTTGGGGACCGCCGCTGGGTGTTTGCTGGCGTCCGGTTCTGCGGAAGTGTTGGGCGGGGATACCGGCAACGATTCGAGGTTCGCCATACCGCAAGTTCATCACCATGTCGTCGTGACTGGGGGAGAACATCCGTCTGCCATCGATGCCGCCGCGAACTTCAACCAGGTTAGGGTATTCTATGTGTAGAATATGGGCTTGATCAGCGGCCTGCGCAGTTCCTGCACCCCCAAGAGTTTCGTCATAGGCGAGACGTTGAGCGGCCAGTTGTTGCTGTTGTCCTCGACTCGGTCCTGGGACCCAAGCGTCCCGCCCTGGCAGTTCACCGTCTCCAACACTAAAAAGTTCCTGAATGTGGACAAGAGGCCAAGTTGCGGCAGTAAGGTTGTTGCCCGGCCGAGCTGGTTGCGGTCCGAAATTGCCCACCGTCGGGCCGCGATGAGGGATGGATCTGGGAGGCCAGGGGGGATGAAGCCGGTTAAGAGTATTGAAGTTCGAAATGAAGATCCGATATATGTCCTCCTCCCAGCGGCGCCGCTCAGCAGAAATCCGTTGATCCACCTCGTCCATGACCCTTCGAGGCTCCTCCCACTGAATACGGGTATCAGTTAGCAGAAGAAAGAGAAAAAAAAGGGGCGAAGACGTTCGGAAAGACGTCCGGGGAGCCGGGTGAGGCGTACATCTAGCACGAGGTATAGCTGCACAGCAAACGCAACAATACGAAACGGCAAGGCGTAAAGTTCCGGATTAGCAAAGCATGGCGTAAGAATGAAGTGTGCAGTCAGGTAAGCCAGACCGACGAATTGCAGCGCCAGAAGAACCAGACATATACTCCGCCCGATGGCGTCGTTGGTGGCGTCCTCCATCGGGTTTGCGGCCTCGGCCAGTGTGCGTGTTACTGCTGGTTAAGTTTTGGATTGAGTTTACTCTCGGTCTCCTGTTGGTCTTCGCGGCAATGGTGGTGGCAGAATTCCTCTCTATGCGTGTGCAACATTAGCGCTTCGACCAGCGACAGCTTGGAGCAATCCCAAAGAAGCTGTTCGGTGGTTTAAGGATCAGGAGACAGCGCTCAGGTGTTCTGGTGGTTGAGAAAAATGAGAGACACTCGTCACAAAGGAAGGCGCAAACCTACCGCTGGCATATAGCAGGAGCCAAGAGTTTGGATCACGAAACGGAAGTTGGCCTCGAATTATCATCTGGGGCTCCTACCTGCTTTCCACACCACCGATTTCCCTCGACTCTAAATGCTGCAAGTAATGCCTTCAACTACCGCGTAGATATGTACGTTCAAACATCAGCCAAAGCCGCCCACTTCTGGTGAGGGCACATAGGTATACACCAGAGTATGCAGATCTACCGCTCCAACATAAATATCAAAATGCCGCACATAAAACCTACCCGAACGCCGATTCAATGTTTGTAGTCCAGCAACCGGACTGCTCATACGTTGTGCCACATAAAGTTGCGCAAGCCATCCCACTTATCTGCGTTGGCGTAGATGTACGTCATGCTGCTGCGCAGACTGGGCTGCAGCTCCATGGCGTGCCAACGGAACAGGTGCATGACGGCGGCCCACGAAACGCTGGCAAAGACTGGCCATGCGTAGTGGCTGATTGCGGCGCTCCGCGCCGGATCCGACACGCCAGGGAAGCCGTGTCCAGGTTTGACGGACATGTGTGCAAGGGCCAGCACGACGCGCGCGAACACGTAGATGACAATCTGCTGGTTGACGCTCGAGATCTTCCCCGAGCGTGATCGCTGGCCGAAGACAACGTAGCCGCCGAGAAGACCGGCGATGAAGCTGTCATATTGTCCTGTTTCCAGAGTTAGTAGAGTCTGGGGTCGCATGGAGGGGGAGGCTTGCCCTCTTTCCCTGGGGTGGACCCGTAGTGCTTCAACAACATGGACGTCAACTTGTAGATGGTGGCGAACTTGGCGAGGTTCCTCGCGTGTGTCCTCGTTGCGCGAAAGATGAGGCCTGCTTTTTCGCGAAGGCTAGGTTATGTTAGACGGGCCGGCGCATTGGAGTCGGGGAGAGACGTACGTTCCGGACCGGAATAATAATATCATGCTATAGAGGGTCCGTCAGAGGGGCTATCAAGTATATTGAAGGGTATTCTGGCGGCGTACACAAGCGCATGCGGCAGGCGCACTTTCGTGCCGTAGACAGCGCCATTGCGGGCGGCCTTGACGACGGCGAGGATATCGTGGTATTTCGGATCGAGGATGATTTGCTCGGCGGCCGCCTGTGTCGCTAACTGTCAGCAATCGCATCCAAGCCAATGCGCCCCTGGCTATCTGGCTGGTCGCACCTTGAGGCTCTCGAGGGCGACGGACATGGTGCCTCGGCAATCGAAGGACGGACGGTTGGAGGGATGGAGGGAGGTTCGGCGCGCTGAGCACTCGGTGTGGCGATTCCGCGTTTCACCTCATTGGAAGAATGTGCAAAGGAGCTCTCACGATAATCCGTATGGCGCGTCGTGTGTAAAGGGCTCAATGGTTGTTGCTTCAGAGACGACGTCGCAGAGAATGGAGGGACGGGACAGAGTTTCCGGCATGTGGAATGACGGCAGTTATCGGCTCAGCCTGGGGCGGCCCCGCGAACTTGGCTGGCATGACGCAGGGGCTGCCGGGAAAGCGAATGGCGGGGAAGCAATTGGCATGTGAAGGGAACCCCCTGTCTTGATCCAGCTAGCAGCGGCAACCCTAACCCAGATTCAACGAACCAACATCACCTTCAACGAGAATCTGGGCCCTCGTTACCGGCAACTTACAACATGTTCAATTCTGAAGAGAAGCTCTCGCCAGAGAGCAGCAAGGCGTGCCTCGATTGAGCGATAGCTGGCTGCCAGAAATTCCAAGCGCCCACCTATAGAGACAAATCGGCGTTCGGTTCCTTCGATCATCACCTCGGGCGTGAAAGTAAACGAACGATACCACAACATTCTCAATTTGATGTCGAGGTAGAGAACGACAGGAGCGACAGGAAAGGCTAAAACGCGAATATGGGTAATTTTCGACATTTCATGGCCAGGGAAGAGGTGCACCGGCTCAAAAGTCTAGCGACAGAATCCCGCTGGCGACGCCAGTCAGCAAACGCGAACTGTGTGGGAGCCATGCCGTCAAAAACTCACAAGGGGATCTTGCCAACAGGGTAACAAAATATTGTCCCATGAGGGCTTCCAGCTACGTATTTTCTTCACACATGACCTAGTCACCATCTTTTACTTCCAAGATTGGTTTACTTTTCCCTTTGTCTATTCTTGACGCTAATGCCAAATCCCAGCTGCCTGGTATGCGTCTATCTATCTTCACCCCAGCCCATTAACCCTATTCTCGAGCCCCTTCCCCAGCCGGGACTCCGAGTCTCTCAGCTCCCTTGTTCAGGAATAGACCTCGGCCTTGCTGCCCACGGAACTCTGTTCGCTGATGATCTCACGCTGTCGGGAGCGGATCACTTCCTCGCGAAGAATCTCTGGTATATCCACCCGCGAATAAAGAGCACGAGATGCATTCACGCAGGTGGCCATGCAGGTGCTCTTCCTTCAGCAACATATCTCCAAACCCTTCTCCCCGGACCGCTCACTCAACCCCCCTCAGCCACTCTCTAACCTTCCCCGGCCGTTCCCTAAACCCCCCCTCCCCCTTACATACACCCATATGCCCCCTCCTCCCACAGCCCAAACAAGTCCTCGCCCCACACAGCGGACAACACCCCGACCTTCCACTCCAGCATGCTTCCGAGATAAACATCCCGCACTCCTCCTCTGCACAGTACACCCTCCTCTCCGGCGGTGTCTTGATCTCCACCAACCGCTCGCGATAGGCCACGAACTCAATATGGGATGTGGCATGCCCGATTGTTGCGAGAGGGAAGGTCTTGTCGGCGCAACACTGCGCGGGGGCGAAGTCGGCCCCTTGGACGGCGGAGATGATGGAGTGGATTGCGGAGGTGCGAATGCAGGCTGTGCAGGTTGTGTGGCCGCATGTGAGGGTTGGGATGTCAGGGTTGGTGTCGGAGGGGGAGACAGGGGAGAGGCATTTGTTGCAGAGGAGGAAGTCCTCTTGGGGCTCGGGTTGAGGTTGTGGGGACTGTGATGAAAGGGGAGAGGGGAGGGCATAGTGTTCTCCTGGCTTGGACCGTGATGGGCTGGGTGATGAGGTGACGGATGTTGCGGTTGTGGAGGTGTGGGAGTCGTCGTGTCCGATGGTTTCGGACCAGCCGTCGGACTCAGCCGGCGAGTATGGTTGGGGGCTGCTGAGGAAGCTGGAATCCATCTTGCCCTGCTTCTTGGTCTTTGGTCGAAGGTGGCGAAGGACGCTGGAGGCCATGTTAGTGGTGGGAATGGACTGTGAGGGCCAGGAGGCTTACCTTCAGGGGAGCTCTAACTGACAGGGGTACAGATGTCGATATATCCAGGAAAGGAGGGATCAACCCGGATGGTATTTTGCAGGACGTGCGATGAGATACTGCGGTAAACTGTGGTGGTATTTGATACAGATTTCGCGATCTGTGGCGATGGGTTCTGTACCTGATATATACATGATGTCGGGCCAGCCGGATTGGGCACCCATATGTGTCGTGGCTCCTATAAGAGCTGCAGAAGCCTTAGTCGCCACGCCACGCAGGCCCACGTTTCGAACATGACTTGTGTTCGCTGCAAGGCTTTGTTGGACTATAGGCTGTCAATTTTGGGAGACAAAGGAACTGTTGGCCAGGAAAATGAGCGACCTGGTGCCTGGGTCGGTTGTTTCAGTGGATTGACACCAGACTGCAGGCCTCTGTTTTGCACACATGCGCAGGCGCCAATCAAGCGATTGTTTGTGCCTTTGTCGCAAAAGGGCAAAAGGGAAATCATAATCGATGTCTCGCATATCCGGACGACAGTTAATGTCACTAGGAAGAAAATACACTGCAAATGATTCGATCAGGGGTTAAGATGTGACGGGAGGAGGAAATGTGCCAAAAAAACAAGAAAAAAAGAAACAACAACCTGGGGAATCGAACACTGCCAAGAAAATGGCCTGTAGTGAATTCTGTACACTCTCGACGACGGCCTGATAAGTGTAGGCTCATACGACTGAACCACCCCGCCAGGTTGTTGGAAGGTAGCCACTGAATCGAATATATGTAGGTGCCTTAGCCGCTAGGCCTGTCACTGGCAGGCGACGAGTGTCGACAAATGCCAGCGTGCGCTGCCGGTGATTTCATCCGAAGTCTGCCTGGTACCTAGGTGCCTAGGCATGTTTCCTCAAATTGTGGTCGCGGCTGAGTGTTAGCTTTCTGCGTGTGAGAACTCAAGGGCTGCATATCACTTTCAGCTGATGTGGTGATGTACGACGGTGTAAGTGATACGGCGACTGAAATCTCTCTACTGGTGTCTTTTTCTTCGACGAATTGGGTACGGCGTATGATTGATTGCATGAAATATGCAAGGTAGGTGGTAGCTTTCGCTGCACTGAACATAAGTCCAGCGAGTTGGTAATCAAGTGATCGACCCCCCCCCCGCAATGGTGAAATGCCATCCAGGGATGACGAATCCGCCATCCGCGAATATCAACAGTTGTAACCTTGAACCTTCTACAATTAGCATGTTCTAGATCAAGTATACCACTGAATTGCCGGGGAAAAAGAAATTTGACATCATGAACGACAAAGGGAAGATTCAAGCCAAATCGGTTGCCATCATCGGAGCTGGAGCCGCCGGTATTATACACCTACATTCCTTTTCCTAGCCGGGGTATATCCTAAAAATTCAATTCAGGGGCGGTGACAGCAGCTGCATTTTACGCCGAGAATTTCTATGAACACATCCGTGTCTTTGAGCGCAGAGAAACGGCGGGTGGCACATGGTAATCCATTTGTCTCTTCAATGTTTGACCCCCTACTTCCTTTGAGCTGACTGGAATCAAGGATATACGATGCCGACCCTTCGCCTGTTCCACCCATTCAGCCAGGGGCTTTGGCGAAGGAAGTTGATCCGCCCCTGAAAATTCCAGACCGTCTCCCCAAAACAGCGGCTCCAAACCGACAGGAGAGATACTCCCAAACCCCCATCTACAAGTCCTTGACGTAAGGTTGAAATCAGATACCCCGAATCACCGCCTGCTAACAACAGCCAGAACCAACGTCCCAGACATTGCTATGAGCTTCTCAGATCGGCGGTTTGCCTACGGCCCTTTCGCACCTCACTACATCCCTCGGCAGTACATCGAGAACTATTTCTCCAGCCACAAGACAGACTCGTTTCTGGTTCTTGGAACCACACTCGAAGACCTCTCTCAGATCCCCCCTGCCAGCCCAGGGGAAATCAACCGGTGGAAGCTGACTCTCCGAAGATACGACCCCGTCCGACACGTCGACATCTGGTGGGAAGAAGAGTTCGATGCCGTCGTCCTCGCCACAGGACACTACTCCGTGCCCTATGTAAGCCCCCGTTCTCCCCTTTGCCTTCCCTCCAACACTACCACAAGACACTGACCACCCCCCGCCCAGGTCCCCGCCGTCCAAGGCCTCCCCTCCTACATCGCCTCCTTCCCGGGCCGCGTAATCCACTCCAAGCTCTACCGCTCCCCCCACCCCTTCACTGGCCAAAACGTCCTCATCGGCAACTCAGATCGGA
>Ga0247758_1000237_pt1 | contig 47804 bp, 29 predicted proteins | sample UWRJL156409C4_FD_180950 | JGI IMG/M metagenome (GOLD analysis project Ga0247758, IMG submission 180950) | Plant litter microbial communities from Arlington Agricultural Research Station in Wisconsin, United States - UWRJ-L156-409C-4 | ecosystem: Environmental > Terrestrial > Plant litter >...
TACGACCAGCGATTCGAAAGCCGGTGCTTCCAACTGTAAGAAAGCAAAACGCAAGAAGCTTGGTATTTCCCATGGACTTCAGGTAGGAGACAAGGGCGTCAGCGTTTCTCCTTCCTCTCGACTGAGCGCCTTCAACGTCTGCTGAAACTTTCTTTTGACTCTTTATTGACGCAATCTTGGTGAGTAGGTCTTTCTTCTTCAATGGCTCGTCGTCAGCTTTCTCAGGAAAGACCTCTTCGGGAAGCTCTTTGAGACCCAAGCGGCCGACTTCCCCCTCCAGGTCCTTGAACTTTCCCTGCTCGATGATACGCCCCTCATCGTTCAAAACCACGATGTGGTCTGCGTGGGGTAGGAGTTGAACTGAACACGCTATCAGCGGAGCTTGTAAGAAGGGCGTCGGCTAGCTAGCTCACCGTTGTGCGTTGCCATGACAGTTGTTGTTCGACTTCCAGTACGAAGGACACCCTCTGGCCCCATCACAGCTGTAAAACATTTCGAATAGGTGTCGGCATCGAGTCCCTTGAGGATATCGTCCAGGATGACGATTGGTCGCCGACTATAGACGGCACGTGCCAGCGCCTAGACCAATCCCAAACACGTCAGACAAGAAAAGGTAGAGACAGGGATGAACTCACGACTCGCTGTTTCTGTCCTCCACTGAGCGATAGGCCTCGGCTGCCAATCATGGTCTTGTCGCCGTTGGGGAGCAGCTTCAGATCCTCAGTCAACTGGCAAGCCTGGACAACCTCATCGTAAAAGTCTTTCTCGTATGTGCCAAATGCAACAATGTTATCCCGTATGCTCTGATTCAACAGCCACGCGTCCTGGTCGCAATACGCAATTTCATCCGGAACGGTATATTCGACGGAACCAGATACCAAGTAGGCTTCGCCAATGAGCCCCTTCAGAAGGGTGGACTTCCCACTGGCCACGGGTCCGATAATTAAGATCAGCTGATTGGGGAAGATTTCGAGATCAATATCTTTGATGACAGCCGAGCCTTCTTTGCCCCATCCGAAAGAAGCTTCACGGACCTTGATCCAAGGCGTATTGTTCTTCTTAGACCCCAGGTCACCTGCGGAATTACCGGACGGAAGGTCGTCGGATGCTGAGGACGCAGAAGAGGTAGGGGTGCGAATCGTGTGGAGTTTTCTATACTCTTCCCTTTTCTCTTTGAGTAAAAATGCTTGTATGCGGTCGAGACATGCCATCGCTGAGGTAAGGTGTGGAATTGAAGTAATCAAGTCCATCACGGGCGAGATAAGGATATTGAGCAAACTGAGAGAAGTAAAGGCTGCCGCAACGTTGATCTGCTCTCCGCCTGAGACTTGCTGAACAATCGCGTAGACAGTAAACACCACAACTGGTAGCAGAAGAGTGGGTGCGATACCTGCGGCGATATAAGCATCAGTTTCGAAGCTACCATCCAGAAAAGAGATTAGGTACCTGCTAGTGTCGAAACCACCTGAATCTTTCGAAATTGTGTCGACTGGGCCAGCTCAAAGTCTCGCAGGCCTTGAATCTGATTTTCGGCGTTATTGCTCAGCCCAGCGACTTTGATGCCCTTCATAGAGCCAATTATGTCGCTTGTGATGCCGACACGCTTCTGTATCGCCGCCATCCACTTGGTCTGTCGCAATGGTACGAGTTTGGCGATGTACATCCCAAAGATTGCGCAGACCAAACAAAGAATCATCGCGGAAATGGAGGAGGTCCCAAGCTGCGTGGCAAGAATCCAGAGTGCAAGAGCAACTTGGATGATGTCAGGCCCAATGTTGATCAGAACGTACGCAGTTATCGTAATCCGGTCCACGTCGGTGCTCATCAAAGACAGAGCTGATGATGAGTTGCCGCTTTCAGCGCGGATAGAGAGCATAGTCTTGTAAATGGTACCAACAAGGGCGCCTCGAACCTTTGTCATGGTCCGAAATGCCAAGTACATGTAGAATCGAGTAGATATCTGGGGGCATATGAGTTCAGCGTTGGCATTCAGGGGCAATGTGAAAGCTGATGAAATGGGATGCTAACCGCAATTCCAATGTAGCATAAAGCGAATGCTAATATCAAACCATATCCGTTGTCTTTCGGCATGCTTGGGCGTGAAGAAATGTAGCTTAGAGTGCTGTGCACCAGAAAAGGTTGTGCCATTGAGAACCCAGTGAATGCCATCCTGGGCAGGAATGCTGTCAAGAGCTCCGGAAGAAAGGTTCGAATACAAGCAATGGAGAGACAGTGCTTTCGAGTTTTGTCGACTGCGTGACAGGAAGGTTAGCCTCGTTGCTTGCAGTTCGTGGACAGAACCGTTTTTACCTTTGTCCCACGACTTCAAAAGCCGGGCTCCAAGTCCCTCGCCTCGAAGATTGGCATCGACTTGGTAGAGGTCATCCATGTGAATGTCTCTCTTGTATCCAATCAAAAAGAGGGGATTGATCCACCAGAAGAACGTGTGCCCAAAGATGCCTTGCATCATCTCGCGAGAGACTCCTTCCGGCAGATCTGCATGGTTCTTCCATTTTTGGAGAGACTCAAGCCCCAAGAGCACCACTCGCAGTAAAAGCGTCACCAGAAAAACCGATGACACGGAGCTGTTGCCCTCAAGCATCCATTGGGTTCGGACTCGTGGGATGTCGAGTAGAATAGTCGCCACGAAGAAGCACTGGATGATGGCTGATGGACGTAGATTTCGATTGTGCTCGAATGTAGAGAGAACTCCGAGGGTCAGGGTTGAGATCAAAGCAAGAGCGGCGGCGGCAAGGGTCGTATTGGTGGTTGTTCCGCGCCCCGCTACCCAAAGCGACAGCAAGGCGAGCTGGAGAACGGATTGACCCGTGTATGCCGCCTGTGGCTCAGGATTAGGACCCCTCACGACTGGGCCAGGGGCAACAGCAACTTACAAGCTTGAGACCAAGAACCAAGGGCCAATTGGCAAGAGCAGAGCTTTCCCATGGCTTGTGTAGCCGGTATGTCTCGACCGGACGGCTCCAGAGCCGGCGAAGACGGGCTGCTGCCAACGGGATGAGGATGACGCATGGGACAATAGAGAAAATGGACTCCTCAAAAACAAGCGTGAAATCAAAGCCGTAGCATGCAAGTTTGCCGGCGTCGAGAACAGGTCCAAACCTGTCATCGCCTGGACATCGTTCCATGCTAGAGGTTGCTGTGTTTGCCCACGCAATGCAAATTTACCCAAGCGCCAGGTCTTGGAGATGTTGAAATACGCACAACATATATTTGCACATCTGGGCGGACGGGTAGATGATGCAGTCTGGCCTGGGACCCGGCAGAACACGGCAGCGGAGCCAGGCAGACGGGAGCGAACCGGGTGGCATGGAGGGTCGGCTGGCCAATAGCTCCTTCCCACTTTATGCGGCATCTCGAGGTCTGCGTGTCACGCTCCCAACTCGCTTGGGAAGGTGCCAACTCGGGATCCATGCTATATCACCATCCCGCGCAAATTTCTTGTCCGAATCCGAGTCTCACATCGTGATAACGGCAAAAGAAAGGAGGCAATGCTCCAGGGCCGCCTGGTGCGGTAATTCCCGGGCGCAAGACCGGTCGAAGCCGGGCCGCACGGAATCCTTCGCCGTCGTTTGTCCTCCCTCTGCATCCACCGCTGCCCCACATTCATTCCAGTTCCCCAATTCTAAGCGGCTCGCTCGGACTTTTTAGATCGTCGCCGAATGACTGGCCGGCGAAATCATACTACCCCGCCGAAAGGATCATGAGTCGCGTATGTAGGGCACCAAAACGGGTCTAGGGTTGACTGTCGACGACATACAACCTCGCCAAGAGGTTGAATTGACCCAACATAGAACTCGAGAAATTCCTCAACCCAGAGAACATCACAAGAGCCACAAACATGGCAGACGAAATAATCGAACCGGCCTTCGAAGCCGCCATCGCCTCAGGCAAGATCAACGGCGCCGTCATCTGCGCCACCAACGCCAACGGCACCTTCGTCTACAACCTCGCCATCGGCGAGCGCACCCTCCTCTCTGGCGAAAAGAAGCCCCAGCGCATAGACGACATGCTCTACCTTGCATCCGCAACCAAGCTCATCGCCACCATCGCAGCCCTCCAATGCGTCGACGACGGCCTCCTATCCCTAACCGGGCCCCTGGAAAAATTCGCCCCCGAGCTCACCAGCAAGCAAGTCCTCACCGGATTCTCCGACGACGGCACCGCGCAACTCGTCCCTGCCGTCCGATCCGTCACGCTTGAGATGCTCCTCTCTCACACCTCGGGTGAGAGTTACGAATTCCTCGTTCCGAAACTCGCCAAGTGGCGGCAGCAGAACGAGGCGCCTCTCGCGGAAGGAGCGAAACGCACTGTTGAGAAGGCTTTCATCGATCCGCTTGCGTTCCAGCCCGGAGAGAGCTGGATGTATGGCCCTGGAATGGACTGGGCGGGGCGGATCGTGGAGCGCGCCACGGGTACCACGCTCGGGGAGCGTGTGCGCCAGCGGATCTGTAAGCCATTGGGAATTCCGTTGGATGATGCGCAGTTTTATCCTGTCAAGGGGGAGAGTGTGCGTGTGCGTTTAGTGGATCTGAATCCGGGCGACCCGGAGTGTCTGGGGCGGGCGGTGCTGGGTGGCGCAGGAGATATGAATGCACGGAGTGAGGGGGATTTTGGCGGGCATGGTCTGTTCATGACGGGGCCGGATTACCTGAAGGTTTTGAAGTCGTTGTTGGCAAATGATGGGAAGCTGCTCCGACGGGAGACGGTCGATGAGATGTTTCAGAACAGGATCGGTCCCGCGGCGGAGGCGGGCCACCGTGAGGCGATGGACGGCGTGACTGGGGTGTTTTTCAGCGTGGGAACCAAGCCTGGAAGCAAGGTCGGGTACGGTCTTGGCGGTCTGATGCCTCTGGAGGATGCGGAGGGATGGTATGGTGCGAATACGTTGACGTGGGGTGGGGGCCTGACGTTCACTTGGTTTATTGATCGCAAGAATGGGCTGTGTGGACTGGGCGCCGTGCAGGCCTCGCTGCCTACCGATATGAAGACTGTGTCTGACCTGAAGCAGACTTTCCGTCACGACATCTACCGCAAACATGCGGCTTGGAAGGCACAGACCAAAGAAAATGCTTAGGAAGAGGGGATTGGTTAACAGCCGTAGATACCTGTTGATCGCCATTTGGATGCAAACACACTATTTGCTCTTTAGTTCTCAGATTCGAGTGAGCGAGCTTAGCTATGTGCATTTTTGTGATCCAACCAGAATACCCATGGAGCAAAAATTGACAAGTGGACATTCCGCAATTCTGAGGGGCAGCTCTATGCAAACTGCACACAGGCCGTGGGAGGAAATGCACAGCCTGCAAAGCCAAAGCGAGACGAATGGGATGGAGTAAATATTTGGAGAGAATCTCTCCTCGCGCCATTCATTGCCTCACAGGTTTCTCTCATCCCAACTATAACTAGGGCACCTCAGGTTCAGTCACTGCATTCGCAATCTTAAGAATTTCCCTGCCCCATGTGAGATGCGTCATTGTCAGCGTCGTTCCTTCCTTCATTTGGGTTTTGCGAGCTGATAATTTTACTCTCACACGCCAAGCTGCCCTGCTCTTTTTCCTTTTTTGTCCAACCCTTAGTCGGAATTTCAGAACTCTTTCAGCACCGTGACCTCAACACCAACTTCCGCTCGTATGTCTCTCTCACTTCCCTTACTCCAGCGGAAAACCTCACCACCCTCGGGCTCTTTCAACTTTCTCGCTGGTAAGTGCACCTCTCCTCCTGCACGTTCATCTTGATTCGCAATTGACGCCATCTTGATCCCTTCGGCATCGCAACGGAAATTGATCTGCTCGATACAGCCTCTTTCCAAGTAATTGGCGATCACCTTCCGCAGCCTGCCAGGCTCGCAACTCTCACGTCCCACCCGATATTCCGCGCCTTTCCTCAACCACCCATCAGCGAGCAGGGTCATCACTACCTGCCAAGTATCAGCAGAAACGCCTATTCCGCGCTGCCCATCTCAAGAATTCGACCCAAGCACACACCCAAAGCACCACCCGTCATGGCTCCAGGCAAATCAAACAAAGCCAAGCGCCCAGCTCCGGGACAGGGCAGCAGCCCAGAGGCGAAGAAGAGAAAGACGGGTTCCGCGCCCGAGCCCTAGGGCAGCAAAGACTGCACGGACGAAACCTCCGACAATGATACTCCGTCTGAGCAGGGTGATGGCCACGGTTCTGTCACGGAGCTTGAAGCGTTCAATCATAACTGCCTTGTATTGAGAGTAGCAAGGGCACGTAGGCTCCCAGTTGGCGAACTATATTTCACACGCGCCAACCGTTTGAAATGTGATCCAGTCACCTTGTAGATGGGGTTATGGCATCAATTCTTCGATCACACCCGGTTCGGCAGCCCGTGGGAAAAACTCAGATCCATTGGAGAAGATACCCTCCAACTCAAAAAGAACTGCCCTAGTGTTGAGACGATCATTAAAGTCATGGTTCAAGGGTACACTGAGCAGGTCCAGGTCGAGCTCCCCATTACAATCCTCGACAATACCATGCTGTGGGTGTCGAGGCGGTGTCCAGTCCCAGATGACTGGGAACGGGGAAATCGACGCAAAGGTCTTCCTGAAGCGCTATGGGGGCAAAGGCCAAATTCAGACCGCCATGAATGATCTGTGGACGCAGTACGGATACTATGAGGAGCTCGGCTGGGACCAGTTCAACTTGGGCGTCACAATTTCTGCCGACGACGACGACGACGACGACTGGGATGCGGGATTCAGGTCTGAGGATTGATGCTAGCGGAGTGACGTTAGCGGCGTCATTCCGACTTGGTAGCAGCACGCGGCTTCCAGAATAGAGTAGTAGTATTTAGCAACATCACGGGTGTAGTATAATACCCATAGAGCAAACCTAGGCTCCATTTTCTCCCATCTCCCATTCCATAAAGGCCTGCCTATATTTCTAAAAAGGCCTTACTGCATTCTGAAAGGCCCCGCTACATTACGAGAAGGCCTTGTTGCATTCTGAAAGGACCCTCTTCTATATTAGAAAGCCCCTTTTATATGCTGGAAAGTCCTGTAATATGGTAGCCCAAGCCTTACTGTTCCGTCACAGAACCGTGTCAGGATTTCAAGAACATCAGGTATTTTTAGACTAAGATAAGATATCACTCAAGTAGAATAAACATCAAACGCGGCCGTCGCCGGCGTCCCCATTGCCGTCCCGCCCCCCGGGATATAAATATTCCCCCCAATTACCGCCGCCGCGCTCCCATGCCTCGGAAGCTTCATCGGCGCCGCCTCCGCCCAAGTATCCGTCACAGTATCATACACCTCCACATTCTTAAACACCCCGCCAATCGACTTATCCGGATTCCCCTCCCCTCCAAACGTCCAAATCTTGGTCCCCACAATCCCCGTCGCGAAACCCCTCCGCGGCGTAGGCATCTTCCCCTTGGCGGTGATCCAGCCTTTGGAGAGATCGTCCAGATCAAGCACAAAGACTGTGTCTTTTCTGTTCTCAATGGCGGCGAGGCTACCGCCGAGCTGGTAGAACTTGTTCCCGATGATGCCGCCGCCGCCGTGGTCGCGACCTTCGGGAATGTTCTTCGCCTTGGTCGGGATGTCGGTGAGCCACTTGCCGGACGCGGTGTCGAATGCTGACACGGTCGTGACAGACTCGCCGCCGCTCTTGGTCTTTCCCGAGGCGAGCCAGATCACTTTCCCGTGCACGCCCATGACGGCGCTGCCGCGCGCTTCGGCGGTGGGCATGGCAGCAATGGAAGTCCATTTATCGGTCGCCGGGTCGTACACCCATGATTTTGGGGTGCCGGCCCAGTTTCCGCCGGTCATGCCGCCGAGGACGTACATCTTGCCGTCGACGACGGCGGCGTTGGCGTGGTTGACGGAGATGGGCAGGGAGGCGACTTTCTTCCACTTGTCGGTGGGGATATCGTAGACGTACACGCTGTCGATCATGCCGCCGGACTGGAGGATGCCGCCGACGATGGCGATGCGCGAGGAGTCCAGCGCCACCACGGCCTGCTCATGGATGGGGCCTGCGGGGACCGGCGCGAGGGTCTTCCAGACGCCGGGCGTTGACGTGTTGCCCGAGGAGGACTGCGGAAGGGCGCTGGTGGTCGAGCACAAGGCGAGTGCCCAGCAGAGCAAGAGGTAGAAGGGCGCCATCGTCATCGTAGCAGATGTGGCAGCAGCACGGCGGCGCGGTGGGACGCGCAGCTGGTCGTATGATGCGAGAGTGAGTGTTGGGGGAGGAGTCGCCAGTGGCCGCTGCTGCTCGTTGGAGGCTGTGGTGATGGGCGGTCATTGCGACGGTCTTTGCAGATGAAGATGGCTAATACTTCTAGGCGTGGGTGTGTAACGTTGCTGGGTGGAGTTGTTGTGGGTGATTGATTTGATCCAGAGCACCATTCGTCATGTCCGGTGGCGCGGCGGGTTGAGAGTGCGGCCCGGGCTCCGGGAGCCGGATGGAGTCGTCGGGCGGGGTCGGTGTTGTGGGTTGCGGGTTGCGGGAGGAGGGGTCGTTATGCCTGGAGGGGGTATCGGGTGTGTGGAGAGAAGGGTGGAGGGAAGGGGAGGTGGAGGTGGATCGGGGCTCGAAGGAATGCTGTGGGCAATTTCTCGTGAAGCGAGCAAAATACCCGCACCAACAAGAAGGGCGAGGACCACGCTGAATGGTCGCGGGTCTGGGTAAATTGGCCCCCGCGATATGATCTTCAATGTTGCCTCGACGCGGCTGTCCACCCGGGAAATGGACAGTGCTTTGCGCGTCTGCTGATGCACTCCGCTCAAGTCTGATTTCCAGGTTCCGAGCGAGGAATCGGTGCGGCGTGGTACAGCCGGTATAAGTTAGGAAATCCATATCAATGTACTGCCCTGGGGTTGCTTGGAACCGTTTCGTGCCTTGAGACTGCCTGTTCTGTCGAAAAAACTCCAAGATGCTGGGCGTAGTGACATCGACGATCATCTTGGCGGCGGCAGCGTCGTTCGCTGCAGCTCTGCCAGCAGCGAGTGCCGATGTGGCGCCAACCTGCACCACGCCCGAAAAGAGACATTCTTGGTGAGTCTTGGCTGCTTTGCGAACAGAGAGGGCAAGAGCTAACCAAGCCCTCAAAATTTCTAGGCATGACATAAGCGACACCGACAAGAAAGCTTATCTTGACGCCGTCAAATGTGTGATGACCTCGCCCCAGAAGCTCAACCGTCTCCCAGGAGCCAAGACCCGCTGGGACGAGCTTGTCTCGCTGCACCAGATCCATGCGCTGCAGATCCACACGACAGGACAGTTCCTGCCGTACCACCGCTACTACCTGAAGACACTCGAGTTCCTCGTCCGCGAATGCGGCTTCAAGGGCGTTCTCCCGTACTGGGACGAGCCCCGTGACGCCGGCAAGTTCGCCAAGAGCCCGGTCTTCGACAAGGTCCTCGGCTTCGGCGGCAGTGGCGTGGGCGCAAACAGCTGCGTCACGGACGGCCCTTTTGCCAACCTCATGATCAACATCGGACCGGGATTCAAGTCGCAGCCGCGCTGCCTCAACCGCAAAATTACCGACATGTTCAGCTCCCAAACCGGCGCCAGCTACGTCGCAACGGCCATCAGCGGTAGCACATACAAGCAAGCTCTCGACGCCATCTACTCGGGTCCTCATCTTCTGGGCCACATGGCGCTTTCCATGATGGTATGTTCACGTTCTGCAAATGCTGAGGACGAGTACCATTGCTAACCTTCGCCTAGAACGGCGACTCGATCACCTCCTCGGGTGATCCCGTCTTCTTCCTCCACCACGGCTTCGTCGACAAGATGTGGGCCGACTGGCAGGCAAAGGACCCGAGCAAGCGACTCAAGGACATCAGCGGGCTCAACGCCCAAGACCCAGCCGTCGGATTCTCCGAGTTTTCTGGAGGCATGGAAGCAGAATCTTCCATGTGGGGCAAGCCGACCAAGGAGATTCTTGCTGTGACACCTGACCCAAAGTCTGGTGATGGTGGCGGCACTCTTACTCTCAACCATATCATGTCCTCGTTGGGAATTATCCCCAATGCGACGGTTCAGGACGTAATGGACACCAAGGGCGGTTATCTGTGCTATGAGTATTCCTCAACCAAATAGCTTATGTAGTGGTGAATGTCACATATTGTTATCAAATCGATGCAATTTGAAGTTCAACATTGAGACTGTCGTTCTTCTTTGATGGGACACTAGAACAGAAGTAATCATTGTGATATTTTTCCTGGCCTCAAAGAGACTGGAATTCAACAAAGTCAAAGCTCCACAGCTTCAGTCTTGGCCCCCTCGGGAACCGGTAGTACTGAGATTTTCGATCGGGCATGAACTCTGGGGTTGACCCTTGGCGCAAGCCGACCCCCTTTAGCCCGGAAAAGCTCCCTGGAGCCAAGTAACCCCGGATTCAAGTTGCATTCGGCCTCAAGTTGCATTGCAAATCCCATCGATGCGATTGACCAAATCGATCCCATTCTTCCAACCGACGCTCAGCGCCACCCTTAATGTCCGTAAACTACGCGCGTCGTCATGTCGACGTGTTTCAAGAGTTGGCATGGTAATTTGAAGTTAATTCGACGTTCACAGATAGTAGCCCGGAAGGTGGAGGCCAATCATATCGGCTCGGGACAGTGGAGGCGGCTCACGGAGCTTCCCCGCTCCCCCCCTTTCCCGACCTTCCGCCCGGGCCTAATCGGACGGTGATATCTAATGTCAAGCATTTAGACTCAAAAAGCTTGACCTGGTAGCGCGGTGCAAAAACAGATCGAAGTGGCACGCGGAGACGGCAAAGGATGAATGAATTGCACCGGTTGGAGCGCGTGTGGGGTCGCGTCCAGCTGGTCCCAGGAGACGAGGAAGGAGCGGTACTCCCCGCTGTGCAGTTGCCCTGTATATAGATAGGGATGCATTTGTCGCCGCCTGTTGTACCTGCGACCGCCAGACTATCTTCAGCTCCCATCTCCACTGGACTTCTGTGATCAAGCCATCGCGACCATGAAACTCGCACTTGTAGCGTCGGTGCTGGTTGCGGCCATTGACTCGGCCCTTGGCCACGGCGATGGCCATGACCACGAGCGCGAGCAGGCAGAGCGGAGACTGTTCCTGGAGATGAACACGGGTAACAGCCTGGAACACTGCGCCGACAAGATCAAGAGGAGCGGACTGTACGAGGATGCAGCCCGGAGACGCTACAAGCGAGCTGCCGAGCTGATGCACCCAACGGCCTTGGAAGCCGCGATCCAAGCCCGCCAAACCTCGTCCATCGGCAAGTCCCACAAATCCGACAAGGCCTTCACCGCCGCCACGGACCCTGCCCTTATCTTCGCCGGCGGCAACTCTTGTGTTCTGAGCCCGCAAGCAACCGAAGGCCCGTTCTGTAAGTTCGGACCAAAACTGCCTGTCTCAGATTTCAGATTGTTTTTAACAGATCTGTCCGCAGATGTCATGGGAGAATCCGTCCGCAGCGACATTGCCGAAACGCAGGCCGGAATCCCGCTGCACATTGACTTCCAGATCTTCGATGTCACTACCTGCAAGCCAATCGAGGGCACATTCTTTGAGATGTGGAGTGAGTCCCCTTTAACTCCAAATCCTTCCACAAAATTACTGACAAATCTCCCAGACGCCAACGGCACCGGAGTCTACTCCGGCGCGCTCTCGCCCGTCAACGGCCTGTCCGGCGTAAACGACAAAGCCAACCTCGACCGGACCTACCTCCGCGGCTCCCAGCTAACCGACAAGAACGGCGTCGTCCAGTTCAACACCATCTTCCCCGGACACTACGACGGCCGTGCCCCCCACATCCACGTCGTCAGCCACACCCCCAAGGCCGAGGCCCAAGCCAACAACACTCTCTGGCACACCAAGGCCACCTACGCCGGGCAGCTCTTCTTCGACCAGGACATCGTCGACAACGTCAAGAAAGTCGCGCCCTACTCCGGCAACCGCCAGAACCTGATGAAGAACGCGGCGGATAACATCCTCAAGGCCGAGGCGCAGTATGCCGATCCGTTCTTCAACTATGTCTTGCTGGGGAAGGACCTGTCCGCGGGCGTGTTTGCGTGGTACCAGATTGGGATCAATCAGACTTTCACGAGGGATATCATGGCCGCGGCGATGAAGTATAAGGAGGGCGGGAAGATGAATACGGGGAATCCGAAGGGGGGGCTGGAGGCGATTTTCCCCGGTGGGTTCCCGACCGCGTTCCAGCCGGGGAGCCCGCAGCCGCCGAGATATACAGGGAAGCCGCAGCCGTAAGGGTGGGTGCTTGCTGTAGGCACTGAGGGTGGTGAATTGTGGTGAATTCTCAGGATCTTTACTTTTGTCATGAAAATGTACTCTGCCGTTCCCTTGTGCCATATTTGGAAGATTCCAGAGTCTTGAGGCTCCGCGAACCGCTTGTATATAGAAAACATGGAATGTATGGACCTTGACTGCATTACAGTGTGTTAGCATGGGAAAACATCCCTTTACACTCTAACCTACACAATACCCAACCATATGACCAGGCCAGTAAGGCCTGAGCAGCTATTTAACAGGCCCAACACACATTATAAGAGACCTATATAGGAACCCCCTCGAAGATAATGTGTGATACCTTCTATCACCTCAAACCTGTCACGGGGCTAAGGCCCCAAAGTGGGTCTGGGCTGAGAGCCCAGACCACCGCTCCCATGGAGGCGGGTCTCCGCCTATATAGCTGCGCTCCGCGCAGCTCCTGTATCTACTCTTGATCTTCTTCTTCATAGAAACCATAATCGATTCAGTCACCAAGTAACGGTATCCACCTTACTCGGCCCCTCACAAAACCCAAGGCTTGACTTGACAGAGGTAGTTGCTATCTTTTGAGCCTATGCTTTGGATATCTAATATGCGTTTAGACCAGGGGCCGGCTCGAGGGCGGATAACCGTTCCTTGGCTAGAACAGTCATACGTGGCTTGATTGATTTGGAACAGCCCCTGGAGAGTCTGGCGACAGAAAGTAGGCATCATCCGCACTGGTCGAGGGTTCTGTTCCTTTGGCCGATGCCTTCCCCTTGCACTCGATGGCGACATACCTCTCGATGATGGGTACGTGTTTCATCGGACTTAATGCTGTCAAGAATCTCTCATGGGGGCCAGGTGGAATTTAGAGATGCTGAAATGGAGGAGAGAGAGCCATTCTTGTTCTATAAATGTGCTATACTAGACTACCAACTTCGTTCAGACTAAACCCTTCGCTGAAGATACTGCAGGAAGTACCATCCCATGATTCTACGTAGATTTGAAGAAACTCAGGCCGACAACGAGTGATCTCGGACGCGACAATCCTTGTGCTGACAACAGACCAAGCCTCCCTTCCCGCCCATTTACGAACGGAGAAACAGATGCCCGTCGCTCATGAGGTAAATAAACATGACATCCCAAAACCTCGCGAGGAACACCCTCCTCCTTCATCAAACGGAGCGTTGGCTGCACCGATAACCTCGAGTTCCGACAGCCACCTAACAAGGACCAGATAAAAATGATTATGCAGCAAAATAACACGATAGCTGCTTATCGTTGATAGGACCGAAATGCGTGATGACTTCCAAAAAAATTGGCGAAGCGCGTCTTGCTTGCTTCCCAGATTGCGTCGTCCTACAATCGTATATTGCCGCAGGGTTAGATCCGAAAGCTTCTATTGAGACGCCGGCAGAAAACTAGGCTGCTGATTCTTGTCAATTGCCATGCGAGTCGTCATCACTGTCGCTGTAGATGACGATTCGAAAGTCCTTATCACTGTCGAGGGAGGCGTTGAATTGTCCCAGTTCCCTGTCACTACCGCCCAAGACCGTGTTCCCTAGGTCATAGCCCTCATAACTGTCACCCGTGATGGTGATCCCAAGACCGAACTGGTCCCAGTCAAAATCCTCATAGAAGCCATATTTCAGCTCTATCTTCTCCATAGCAAGTTGAATTTGTGCAGCACCGTCGTAACGCTCAAGAAACCAACGGACAGTAGCGGGCACCGTTGCAATGGTGACTTGGCTGAGCCGAGAGCGTGCAAAGCTTTTGGGCATGTCTGGTTGGTCCAAGCAGGCGAAGAATGTGCGGTTACAGCACGAGGGATCTGCGCCGGTATTAATCAGCCACATTCTAAAATCGAACTCTTTGAGCAATCCTTTTCCCTGCTTTCCCTTCTGCTAGTGCTCTCCCATCAACCCGTCTGAGTCCCCCTCGACGATCCGTTTCAGGACCGTCACTGGGAATACGGCATCCAGATACTTCTTGTAGCATGTGGCGATGGTGTGTATGACATCTTCAGGGTTTGGACCTTCGCATGCCGGAGCTAAGATGTGTGTGGCGTGAGTTCTCAACGGCCACCAATCGTTCCAGGCAGAATCGGGAGTGCAAGTCATCGGCCTGTTCCTAATCTCACGCCACAGGGAGAGTTCCTCCTCATCGGGTGGAGGTGGGATATATTCGAGTACCCCGCTGGGCGAGAACCGCAACAGTTCAGCTAGCCAGCCACGGTCCTGTGCGAGCTTCAGAATTCTCTTGTTTCGGAGGACGAAATCACTGGACTCGGAGTCCCTTTCTGCGGAGATCTCTCCAGCACTGCGCTTGCGAAAACCGCGGGGTGCTGTTGTGTCGTTGTGTTTGTTGGGTGGGGAATGTTTGCTTGACTATGCGTTTGCGTGCGAAGCGTTTCCACGGGTCGATGCGACGCGCTCGACTCTGAGGTGCCGTGATGTGATTGAGACAAGGAAGGCTGTGCGCGCGAGGAGCGATCGTTGAAGGTATTAGACTCAACGAAGCTAGACGGGGAAGCTAAGACGGCTTACTGCAGAGCCCGGCGAGTCTGGCGACTCTACCTAGGTACTCTGCCACTGCATATTGCATGCGCGTGCCGTTGAGGCTATACTGTCGGGCCCTGGTTTAAGGATAGGTCGTGATCAGAGTACAATAAAGAAGATTATAGTTTAAGGAAAAAGACCTACTAAACTTAAGTGCGTTTAATAATAAAGAGAAAGTATAAAAGTTATTATTATACATAAAGGTAAGTCTAAACAGTAAGACATAAATGAATAATTGAATATTAGCGTGAGGAACTTGGAGTCCCTTACGGCTATTGTGGTTATAATACTAACTATCTATACTAACTATCTAAGGGGTACCTTTATACCTTAATCACTCTGATCACTGTAATCTTAGTGAGATTAAGGTGATTAACTTCTTAGCTGATCACTCTAATCACTATGGTCTTAATAAGATTAAAGTGATTAACTAACGATTGGTCGTAGGGGCTTTGGGTCTTTGCACCCCTGGCCCAGTGCGTAGTACCGTGCGTATTGTCCTTCTGCACTATTCCTTCTGCGGGGGATTCGTCAGGCCGCGCCGGCCCAAGTGACGGCCTGCAGGGTCGTCACAGAGATACCTTTATATTATAAGGACGAAACTGAGAACTTTATTAATAAAGATTTTTATAATACTGAAGATATCTCTAAATTAAAGTTAAAAGCCCTTATTCCTCTTACTTAAGAATAATACTGTATATTAGAAGAGTAAGCTTAAGTAAGAGATTAATAAGATTAATAAGGAAGGTTAAGATAGTTAGGAAAAACAGCTGTAAAATCTTTAAATCACTATAAAAAGATAAATAAGGGTAAATATAACCTTTTAATAGCTGAAGTTAGTTAAGGGCTTATTAAGTACACCCTTATAGTAATTAAAGTTAATTACAACATTAATTTATATATAAATAAGTGTATTTTACAGAATCTCCGCTAAGTTATAAAGCTTTTAAACTTTAATACTTATTAGCGCCCTTTTATAATTAAATAACATTAAGGTTTTAAGAAGAGGTATGCCTTTAACCTTATAAACTGTATTATAAAGATAGAAATACTGTTAAGAAAGTAAGTATTTAATAAAAAACTTGATTAGAAAATAAATAAGTAGTTAGTAAAAGTCAGATAGGTGGTTTACAGTAATTTTAAATAAGTTAATTAGGTATCTTAAGAAGTTTATGTAGCTATTACGAATAGAATCTCTGTAAGAGCGTTTTATATAATTGTAACTATTATAGATTTAGAATGATTATAATATAACTTTAAGTTGGCTTATTTTAATACTAATATATTACCTAATTATATTTATTACATTTAATAACTTATAAGACTTAATGTGACGACCTTGCAGGCTGTTGCTTGGGCTGGAGCGGCCTGACGAATCCCCCGCACAAGGAACAGTGTAGGAAGACAGTACGCACGGTACTGCGTACTGGGCTAGGGGTGTAAAGACCAGAAGCCCCTACGACTAACCAGCAGTTACTCAGTCTTAGTAGGAGTGCTCACCTACTAAGTATCTGTAAGACTTCCAAGTAAGAGGTGCTTAATGGCAGGTTACTTAGTAAGGGACTGAGTAACAGGCTATTAAGTAAGGTATAAAGTACCTCTGGCTAGTTAATATAAATAGTTATAATTATACTTATAACTACTGTGAGGGACTCTAGTTCCTCACGCTAGTATTTAATTATTTATTTATATCTTACTATTCAGACTTATCTCTGTGTATTATAGTGATAACGACTTATAGTGACATTAAACCCCCTGTTTAAAAGTGCTAACTTAATAAGCTGTCTTTAAAACGCCCCTTACCTATTAACGTCCTATTATACATTCTATCTTAACTTATATCAGTCCTTTTAAAGCCTGTGTTAGGTGTAGGTTGTAATATAATATTAATATCTTAGTTTTAAACACTATTTATTAAATTCCCAGATATTACCTTTCCCTTATTAATATATTAACCTTTAAAAAAGGTAAAGAGTTTAAAGAAGTGTAAGTTTAACCTTAGCTCCTTATAATTAATAAGTTAACTGTATATTTTAAAAAGTTAAACCTTAATTAGTAGGGACTGGTTAAAGAATTTAATAAAGTTTTCTTTAAAGATATTAAAAGCTGTATTAGTTTTATTAAAAAACTTTAAACTTAACTTAATATTATTAAGTTAAAGAATAATAACTTTAAGGGCTTATAGAAGAAATAAGTAAAGCTCCTCTTACTGTTACGTTTTAAGGGAGACTTTATATAACTAGAGTTATAAATAGCCTAACTCTAGAGTTATATTACCTATTACGATAAGCAGTTCTTTAAAGAAGAAGGAAAGGTCAGGTTTATAAGAGTTTTATTAGATAAAGTAGTAACTTATTAGTATAAACCCTATGTAAAGATAATTAATAACCTCTTTATAAATAGAGTTTAAAAGGAGGCCCCTAAGACCTAGGCCCTTTTTAACAATTTTAACGTTTTTATTAACTAACTTTAGACTGAGTTTAAAGAACTAAATACCTTAAAACGGGTTAAATAATACCTTATAATATTAAGGCAGACGTTCTTAATCTTTAAATTCTCTATACGCTTTAAGTTAAAAGTAATAAAGATTAAGCTTAGCTAGGAGGCTTTAGTAATACTGTTCTAAAGTGGTTTAAAGGAATATATTATTAGAGACTTTTATTAAAAGGATTAGCTAGACTGCTTTTAAAAGCTAGTTAAAATGGTTATTAAAGCTAATAACTAATATTATAACTATTATTATTAAAAGAACTTTTAAAAGGAATAAACCCCTTATTAGCTAAATAAAATAAAGAAAGGGAACTAATTAACTGTGATAGGTCACTACCCTGGACTTATAGATATTAGTATAGTAAACCGTTAGAATTAACCTAATTACGATAAACCTTAGCGATAATAGTAATAAAAGCAGCTTAAGGACTTATTACAGGTTTAATGCTTTAACTGTGATAAGAAAGGATATATAGCACGGTAATGTCCGTTATTAAAGTAAGTTAGTTAAAAACCTGTTTTAAAAGGAGGGAAATATATCAGGTTTAACTTTAAAGACGTTTATATTAGGATAGCAGGTAATGAAAAAGATTACATCTAGATAGATAAGTGTAACTTAAGAGATAAGGAGGAAGAAAAAGAACCTTAAGATATAATATATCTAATCCTTAAAGGTGTTTTAGAAGAGTTAGTTATAAAGGTGTAGGTTATTACAGATTAACTTTAAAGTGGAAACTTAAAACTATTAAAAGTGCAAGTCGTAAAAGATTAACTTTAAGAAGAGATGTTCTAATTAGTTATTACAAGCCTTAAAAACTTTACTTTATAAACTTAAGAATTAAAGAAGTTTAAGAAAGACCTTAACTTAGAAATTATTAAGATGGTAAAAGGAGTTAAAGAATTAGCTTTCCAGGCTACTTAAACGGTAAAGTAAGCCTTAAAAGGTAAAAAAGAATAAATTAAGAGAATTAAATTAAAGAAACGGAAGTTCTTTTTAACAGTACCCCTTAAAACCCTTAAACATTTTAAACATATTAAGTAGATCAGTACCCTTACCTCTTTAGAAAAAGGACAGTTTAAATAATTACCTTATATTAAGGCCGGTATACTTTAAACTGGTACCTTAAGGGTCCCCTGAGAAGGTATAAAGTAAGTATATTAATGGAAAGTCTAAGAACTGAAAGAGAAACATTAGGAGTTAATAGATAAGGTAGAGGACCTGTAAGTTAAAGGCCTTACTGTAATGTTTAAAGATAAAGTAGCGGAAATTAAGTTATAACTTTATAATAAAGTTTACTTTACTAACTAATTTAAATATTAACTTATTAAGGAAGGCTATTTTATAAAAGAATAAGCTGGGCTGTTATTACTTAAGTTCTGGGAAGAAGTTTAGGAAAAGCAGCGTATATAAAGGTAAATAGAAGAAGAGAAGAATAAAGGTACCACTTTACCTATTCTATACTTTATAATTATAATATTAATAATTAATATTAACTACCTTAATTATAAAGATATACTATAGATTAATTACGTGTATAATAACTATACTTTTAACTAATATAATGGATTTAAGGCTTTTTATAACCACTTCCTTAACACATAAAGACAGGATTACATAGTAATAAGAGTAAAGCTAAAACTAGCTTATTACTAAGTCTCCTACTCTTTAGTAAAAGAGTTTAATAATAAGTGGAAGGTTACTATAGTTAACTAAACCCCTACTATATATTAGTAAGGAGGAATACTTAATAACTACCTAATTATAATGTGTTTACTACACCTTAACGGAAAAGTTAAAGAATAGTAAAAGCGGGAAGATTATTAATAAATTTAAAAGTAAAAAGACATTGTTACAATTTAAGCTTGTAAAGCGTATTATTAACTTATTAAAGATTTTAAGAACATTATACTATTTAAAATTAACTGGACGCTAAGGTGTGAAAACTTAAGAAAGGTTAATTACCAGGTTTACTAAAGCTACCTGTTTTTTTAAAAGGAATTAAGAAAAGGTTATAAGCCCTTTAAAAGGGCTGGAAACTAATAATTTACTAGTTAGTAAAAACCTTAAGAAAAAGGAAAGGCACTTAAAGGTTAAGCTAGATAAAACTTTAAGGACAGGTAATTATTATAATTTAAATGTTAAAAGAGTATAAGTATTACTCCATTAGTGTTAATATAATAAATAAAAAAGGGAAGCTGTTTAAGGTAAAAGTAATGATTAATAATAAGAGTGCTTTTAACTTAATACACCCCTTATTAATTAACTAAAGGAAACTCCCTAATAAAGAATATAAAAAGGCCATTCTTATATAAAATGGAGAAGGAGGCCTATATTAATATAATAATAGTAAAGTTACCTATTACTCACCACTTTTAATTAAAGTGGACAGGGATAAATAATAAGTAGATTTTAACGTTACACTAATTATAGGGTATAATATCATCCTAAGTCTACCCTAACTGGAAAAGTATAACCCTGTGATTAATTAAAAGAGTGGCTACTTTATCTTTAGTAAGTCCCCTAACTGTAATCACCGTTTAGAGAAAGTTAAAAAGGTATTAAACCGTTTTAAAGATATATAAAGCACTTAAAAGTATATTAAACCCTTAAAATTAAGTATAATTTAAGTTAGGTTTATTAAGACAGTTAAAGGACTAAAAGGTCTACTATATTACCTAAATAACGATTTAAAAGGTAGAAAGAAGCTAAAAGTTAATTTATAAATAAGTGAAGAAGTTAACTTATTTAAAGTACTTACAAAATATAAGAAGTTTACCTTATTTTAAAAAAAGATACTATAATTACCAGATTATAGATTATAAGACTATAAAATTAAGTTAAAGCTAAGAGTAAAACTCCACAGCTTCCAGCCCTACTATTTAAACCCCTAGCAGGTTAAGGCCTTATAAGAGTATATTAATAAAAACCTAAAGAATAGGTTTATTATAAAATCCCAATCCCTAGCAGGATACCTAATATTATTTATCTTAAAAAAGGGAGACGGTAAACTACATATAGTTATTAATTACTAAATGTTAAATAAAGATATAATTAAAAACCGTTACCTATTATTACTTATTACAGAAATGTGAGAACAGATTATTAAAGTAAACTAGTTCTCTAACTTTAATTTCCCTATAGGATTTAACTATATTAGAGTAAAGGAAAAGGATAAGTATAAAATGGCTTTTTAAACTTATAATAAGTATTACCAGTATTATATTATACTAATAAGATTAATAAACGCCCCTGTAACGTTTTAAGGCCTTATTAACAGTATTCTCTACCCCTTCTTTAATAAGTTTATCTTTATATATTTAAACGACGTTTTAATCTATTTTAAAACTTTAAAAGAACACTAAAAGTATATATAACAGGTTTTAACAGCTTTTAAAAAGGTAAAGTTAATAATAAACCTAAAGAAGAGCCACTTCTACGTTTAGGAATTAAACTACTTAAGGTTTAAAGTAACCCTTAAAAAGCTTAAAATATAACTAGAGAAGATAAAGGTAATTAAAGATTAACTTACTTTAAAGAATTAAAAAGAGTTATAAGCCTTTATTAATTTTATAAACTTTTATTACTATTTTATTAAGTACTTTATAAAGATTATAAGACCCTTTTATAAACTTATAAGTAAGGGAAAGCCGTTTAAGTGGACTAATAAACAGTAAAAGGTATTTAAAGACCTTAAACATACCTTTATTATAATATTAATCTTAGCCCTCCCTGATTTCTTAAAGCCTTTTTAAGTTAAAATAAACTCCTTAAAGTTTATAATTAACGGAGAACTTAACTAAATTTAGGATAATGGGAAACACTACCTAGTTACCTTTTTATTAAAAGGAATCCACAGCTTAACCTTATAATATCTAATTTATAATAAAGAACTAATAGTGATTATTTAATATTTTACTAAGTAGGCACTGTATTTAAATAGTATAAAAGAACCAGTCTAAGTCTTTTTAAACCATAATAACCTTTAATACTTCCTAATAAAGGAACTTAACTTACAGTAAGTATAATAAGTAGAGTTAATAACCCCGTTCCACTTCCAGATCCATTATGTTAAAGGAAAAGATAATAAGTAAACCGATACTCTTAATTAAAGACAGGATTATAAAGATGTTAACCCAGTTTTAATCCTTATTACTATGTTTAACAAAGCTAAAAACAGTATATTAAAGTATACATTACAGGTATTAAATAACTAAACACTAAAATAAACCATTAACATTTATATAAACTTATAAATAAAGTATAACATTTATTAGTAATAACAGGACTTTTAAATAAAAAGGTTAGTAGAAGGAACCTATAAACATAAATACCCCTTAAGAGACTTTTTAAGGCACATATAAAACTGTAGTAAGGAGTGTCTAAAGTATTTAAACTATAATAAAACTGGTTATCAGTTAAAACAGCTATTAAAAGGTGTAAACGGTATATTTAAACCAGAAGTAAAGCTTTAATATTAAAAGAAACCGTACATTTATAACCTGGATAAATAAAAGGAGTATATCTAATAAGTTTATAAATCTTAACTTAAAGGATATATAAGCTAAGTTAAAACTCTTATATAAGCCTAGTAAGTATACACTTTCTTAGGAATAAAAAAGCTAGTTAAGGAAGTGGTTAATAACTATAATATCTGTTATTAAAAGTAAAACCAATATTATAAGCCTTACGGACTTCTTAAACCACTCCCTATACCACAAGTGTTATAAAGCTTAATCTTACTTAACTTCGTCATTAAGATCCTAAAGTTTAGGGACCTTATTATAAGAGTTACTTATAACCAGATCCTTATAATAGTTAACAGATTAATAAAATAAGCCTATTTCCTATTAACCTTAAAGGATATAACAGTAAAGTAACTTACTTATATCTTTAAGAAAAAGGTAATTTTATAACACCTTTAACTAGATAATATCGTTACAGATTAAGATAAGCTAATTATGTTAAAATTCTAATAAGGGTTAATATAGAGAATAAGGGTGAAAAGTAAACTTTTAACAGCTTTCCACCTACAGACAGATAGTTAAATAGAATAAGTTAACTAAATACTTATAATATATCTTTAAACTTATATTAACTTTAAATAAGATAATTAACTTAAACTGTTACTAATAGTATAAATAACTTATAATATAACGCTAGTTAAGTTAACAGGTGTGTTACCATTCTTCACTAACTATAGTAAAGAGCCTAAGCTTTATTAAGGCTTACTTACTAATACTCCCTAAGCTGTAATCTATGTAAACTGGATATAAAAGCTATATAACCACTTATAAGCCAAACTTAAGTTCACACGTAAATAAATAAAGAAGTTTACTAATAAACATTAAATTAAACAGCCAGTGTTTAAGAAAGGACTTTATTACAATAATAAACAAGTTAAGGGACTGACTCTTTAAAAGGGGGATTATATCTACCTTTTTTCACAAAACCTACATTTAAAACAGCTTAATAAAAAGCTTAATTTTAAAAGGTATAGACCGTTCCAGATTAAGAAAAAAGTCGCCACCTTTAATTACAAATTAAACCTACCCACTAGTATAAAGGTGTAGATTAAGGTTTTTCACGTCTCACTTCTAAAACCCGCTTTAAAGGGAGTTCCTCTAGAAAAGAAGATTAAGATCGACACTAATAAGGACAAGTATAACGTTAAGGAAGTTATAGATTTATAAAAGGGAAAGAACACGTTTAAATATCATATTAAATAGCTAAATTACAGCCCTAAAAGTAACTTATAAAAACTAGTTAAAAATCTTAAATACCTAAACCTAATTATAAAGTTCCACTAAAAGAATCTAAACTAATTAAAACCACCTGTAAAGAACATAAAGTGAAGATTAAACCAGTTAGTGTAACCTTAAGGAGGTAAACTAACCAGTTTACTCTAGGAATAGAAAAATAAGATAAGATTTAATATTTAAACTATTATATTAAAGAGTAAGACCACTATAGGACTTAAAACCTAAAAAGCGGCAGGAAACTCCTTAGTAAATATAGAAGGACATTTATTAAAATCCTTAACCAGGGTTATAAAAACCTTAAACCTAATAAGGAGGCTAGGCCTTTAGAGCTCCCAGTAAGCACCACGTAAGAATAAGTATTAATAGGAAAAGAAGTTAACCCGCCCTTTACGTATTAGACAAAGAAGTTATAAATTAAGTTAAGAAAAGGTTATTAGCTGTGGTAACCCCCTGGAAAAAGAACTAACAGGTGTTCTTATTAAAAAGCCTCCCTAATTAAAAAACTTACTAACCTTAAAAAGAGTAGCTAGACAGGCCTCCTCCTACTCTTAAAAGCGAAGGATCTTTACCTTTTAACTAAACGTGGAAAAGGCTCACTCTTCCATCTTGTAACGTTAGACTTTAATCCGTTTAAGTTAAGTAATAGCTTTATAAAGCTTTTAAGTTTTCAACTTTAAATTCCGTATAATAATGTCGTTCTTAGCGTTAAAATAACGTTTCTTAAAAAGAAGCTATTAAAGGAAAACGTCATTATAACTAAACGTATCATATAAAGATAAAGCCCCTGTAAGTAAGTATTTAAAGTAACTGTCTAATTATATAGTAATAAGATAAAAAAGCGATTTTAAAGAATAATAATTATAAGGCGACATTTATAATTTAAAAGTTAAAATAAAGTCTATAAGGTTACGGTGATAAAAGGTGCTGTTTTTTAAAGTGCACTTTTACATATAATTAGCAAGTATAGTTACGTTAAGAAAGAAGGAACGCTTTTATTAGGATTTTTTATAAAAAAAGAATGTTAAAGAGGGGGAATTATGTGACGACCTTACAGGCCGTTACTTAAGCTAGAGCAGCCTAATAAATCCCCTATATAAGGAACAGTATAAGAAGACAGTACACACAGTACTATATACTGGGCCAGGGGTATAAATATTAGAAGCCCTTATAACTAATTAGTAGTTACTTAGTCTTAATAAGAGTGCTTACTTATTAAATATCTGTAAGACCTTTAAGTAAAAGGTGCTTAATAGCAGGTTACTTAATAAGGGATTAAGTAACAGGCCATTAAGTAAGGTATAAAGTACCTCTAGTTAATTAGTATAGATAGTTATAATTATGCCTATAACCACTGTAAGGGACTCTAGTTCCTTACGCTAATATTTAATTATTCATTTATATCCTACTGTTCAGACTCACCTCTATGCATTATAGTGACAACAACTTATAGTGACATTAAACCCCCCGTCTAGAAGTGCTAGCTCAATAAGCCGTCTTCGGAACGCCCCTTACCTGTTAGTGTCCTGCCATACATTCTGTCTTAACCCGCGCCAGTCCTCTCAAGGCCTGTGTCGGGTGCAGGTCGTAATACTTAATCTTAATAAGGATAAAGTTTAGAAATTAAATAAGGTTTTATATAGCCTTAGAAAAAGCGCACTTTATTAGTTTTAAACGTTAGTTCTAATTATAAAGTCTTTAGGTTTCTTACTATTTAGCGTAGATACTTATATCTTTTAGAACATTAAGCTTAACATTTTAATTCTGCTTTACGTAGATAATATACTTATAATTAAGGTAACTAACGAGACAATTAATAGCGTTATAAACCTTCTTAATAACTATTTTAAGATTAAAGCGATAAGAGAGGTTAAATAATTCTTAAGTTTCGATATTATTAGAGACTATAAGGTTAAGACGATCTTTCTTTTGTAAAAGGTATTTATAATAGCAGTTATTGCTAAATTTAGCTTTATATAATATTACATTGTAAAGTCTCCTTAACTTATAAAATTTAAACTGCTAAAGATCTAGTAACTTATTAATAAGAAGAAGTACCTTAATATTACTAGATTGCTTAATTAGTTAATAATTAATATATGCCCTGATATAGCCTATACGGTATTACGGCTTTGTAAGGTAAATAATAAGCTGTTAGAGAAATATATAAAGCTTATAAATTACCTTTTTCGCTACTTAGTTGGAATAAGGAGCCTAGGACTGATATTTAAAGGTAGTTAATAATTAAAGGACTTTAGCTTAAAGGTATTTACAGACGCCAGCTTTACAGATAACTTACTATAATAATTCAGTACTGTAAGCTATATTGTTTTTCTAGCTAGAGGTTTAGTGTTGTAAAAGTTAAAAAAAACAGACTTTTATTATAAGTTTAATAACAGAAGCCGAATTTGCAGACCTACTTTTAGCCAGCTAAGCAGCCCTATAGATTAATAAAATCCTTATAGAGTACAGCACTTTATAACTAAAGCTTATAATACTCTATACTGATAGTTAAAACGTAAAGATAATAATCCTTAACTCTTATAACACCATAAGGACTTACCATCTTAATATTTACTCTAAGTGGGTGATTGATAAAGTTACGAAGGGAAAGTTAACTGTTAAACACTTACCTGGAGAGTACATGTTAGCGGATGGCCTTACGAAGCCTCTTGTGGCCGATAGGCACGTAAAATTCATGAAATTGATGGGTATGGTGGTAAAGGAGGTGCCTTAGGCGGGCAGTGAGCAGAGGAATTACTGAGACTTAGTGGCTGAGAATTCAGATGATGGATATGAGTGTCAGGGAATGGAACTGAACAATACCCTCAACACTACGATGTCACGACCTTCCCAATTGGGAAATAATTAGGTAGACTGGTTGACGGCAACAGACTTCATTTAGCTGTATTGGCCTGAGGGGGTGTGTTGTGGGGCTGCCGGCCCCACTTGTTCTGGTCTATAACAGGCCACCACTGTTTGTGAGTAGATAGTTTGTTCCATACAACAATCATCACCAATTTGAACAATTGCTTCGTTCTTTGTGAGCACTTTTGGCTATAAAGCCCAACAACACCGTTGTCTCCGACCAGTAAACCGAAGTTCCCCGGGCACCAAGAACCGCACCGAATGGGGGTTGCATTAGCTAAGATACCAGTTACAACGCTCGCCCTCGCTCCTTTTACTCATCCAAAGATTGCTGCTGCAGCTAATTCAACAATGGCAAGGATGGAGCAGGCGCCTCCGCATCGCTTTGCTCTGCTTATCGGGAATGACTGCTACTTTGATAAACCGCTCAGAGGCTGTGTGCGCGATGTTTACGCGATTCGCCAACACCTCGAGAGCCGGCCGATGGCCATCCAGATCGACGTGATGCTTGCAAGCAAGCCGACAGAACCGGGAACACGCCGCCCGCCCGAAGACGCGCGGCAGTGGCCGACACGGGATAATGTAGTCAGCCGTCTCGAAGCCATCGCGGCCGGGGCGCAGGACGGCGACTTTGTTTACATACACTACTCTGGCCACGGCACGTCGCTCGGGCTAGTACTGGGATCGACGTACTCGCAAAAGTCGACGGCGGACCTCTTCCTAGACCTGCTAACAGCGACCGGCGATGCCGTCTGTTATCTCCGCGGCCTCGACCTCGCGTATCTTTTGGGCAAGATGGTGTCCAATGGGATGCGTGTCACGCTCGTGCTCGACTGCTGTTTCTCAGGGAGCGTCCTGCGCGGCAGCAACAATGACGGTGCCGCCGAACCCGAGTCCGCCGCCGAACGGTTTCTCCCGTATGACGCCGAGGTCGATGCTACGTCTCCCCGGCTACACCCAGGGGCCGGCTTCGACGCCGGCGGCGTATCCCGAGACGGCTCTCTTCTCCCTAATTGGCTAATCGATCCTGCAGGCTACGTTATTCTCACTGCCTGCGGGCCTCACGAGGTGGCCAAGGAGGTCAGGGTAGACGGGTGTGGCGAAATGGGCGCCCTGTCACACTTCCTCGTGCGCACGCTCTCGCGGCTGGGCACTGTCGATGCGCGGCTAAGCGATATCTACCAGTCGGTGTGCTCGCGCTTTGCCGACAGGACGTGGCCGCTAGGCGTAACGCAGACGCCCATGCTCTACGGCAACCACGACATCTCTTTCCTAGGTGTCCTGAAGCCGAGCCTCGACACCGCCGCAATCCCCGTGTTTAGATCGCCAACGGCAGAGCTCACTCTGCGCGCCGGGCGAGCGCACGGCTTGCTCGACCGCGATCTGCTAGAGCTATATCTTCTGGCCACTGTGCTTCCACATATATAACCCGGGGCCCCTGTGGCAAGTACGCCGCAACATCTTTGATGGCGACTATGAGGTTATCCCACCAAAGGACGAGGCTAGGGCTTTTGCAGGGTGCGAAAACCTAGATTTGGACATGTGCGTGCCCGAAGAGCTGCTAGCTGCCGTCCAGACTTGGTGCGATGACATTATCAAAATATTCGTCACCGACGAGCCCACATCCTTTGCTGCCCTGGGAATGAGCGCGCTCCTGGACTCCCTTTCTTCCAAATCTGCTATTCTGCAGCTCCGCCAACTCCCTATATTTGAAGGCAACGGGGCCAGAGGCTCGGCAGGACGCTGGGATGCGGTGAACATCTTCGTGGGCACTCACCGCTAGATACAGTGCTCTCTCTTCTATCATTCGTCCCCATACTTTGACTGCCATTTTCCCCGCACTGTGAGCCTTCAAATTTCTCGTGCGAAACGCTATCCTCCTGAAGCCGTCCTCCCAGGCGTAGAATCCACCACGCGGAGAAAATATAGCTTGGTTTACGCGTGCTAAGGAGATTTCTCCCGTGGTTTAGCTCGGGCCGATATGTAGATTTTGAGCCATTTACACCCCCGATACCGACCTATCTCAAGCGCCCCCTAGAACCTTGAAAGTCCAATGCAGCCATGTCCAAGGTAACCCACAACCTTTCTACCAACGCCAACCAAATTGAGGCTTCCGACCGATCTCAAACAAGCTTGAACATGCCGCCAACCAGCACATCCCGAAAACAAGGATCGTTGTGCCACACGCCCCAAGGAGCTCAGAAAACGATTTCGATACCGGCCCGTGATGCTGATCACGATACTGACATTGGACTGCCAAGTGGTGCCTAGCCGATCGACAACCAATGAGCCTAGCTAAACTATGTTCGGAACCGGATTGGTGATAGGGTGACAAACTAGCGGGCTGGAGGCCACCGCCCCGCTTTACTCCCCACATGGCAGACTCCTGTATGTGCCCAACTGCGGCGCTAGGCGTAACCATATCTCAGGACAAAACATTCTTTCATGGCACCGCCCTATAGGTGTTTTCTGTTTTACGCTATCATAAAAACAGGTCGGCCCCCAAGAACGCCTTTGATCTCAAGAGTCTCCCCGTACAACCTTGCGGCCACTGGGACCGGAGAAGCTTCAGATCGCCTCACGGCACAAAGTGAAAAGAGAGGGAGGACGATGGAGAGACTGAAGTTGATTCTATCGTCTATGGGCCTTGTAAAGCGGAGCTCCGCCAATACGCATCAGGGCCAGGAGTTTGGGACTACACAGAGTACGCTAACCCAGCCGCAATCAGGCACCCATACACATCGCAAAGATCACTAAGGCTGACAAGACACGCCCAAAGTCGAGTCCTATAGGCAGGGATACCCGCAATACACGGCTTTGCTGGCCGCCAGCGACTCATTCTACATATTTCGCAAGTTCTCCCGGGCCCGAGCCCGCCTGCTGCTGCTGAAGCAGGACAAAATCTCCGTGCTAGAAAGGGAGCTTGACAAGGTAGACCTGGAGGAACAATGCCCCTTGTTCCTGGGGAAGAGCCGGCTCGACATAAATGCTGGCCGCCTGGCGATCCTTGCTGATATCGATACTTCTCTGGCCGATTATGGTGAGTATCGTCCAGATATGCGCAGCCCTCCTCAATTTCTTTTCTTTTGGTCCCCTCTCAACCTTTCCGTGACCGTATTCCCTGCTGCAGCCTCCTATGCTAACTAGTCTTCGTATCAACGTTAAGACTCTCTCCTCGAACGCTCACACAGAATCATGAGCCTCAGCCAGGCACCAGCTCGAGACAGGCTCAACCTCCAGAACTGGGTCGCCGGAACAGGCTCACTGGACCGCGACGAGACAGCTTATCTAGATCATCACGGCGACCTCGTTAGCCTTGCCTCCCCCGGGGATAACGCCTCCGACCGGCTTGGGTGTTGGATTGAGAATGCTTTGATTTGGTGGTACAAGGGATTCCGTCAGGTATGTCTCGCCAAACAAAAAATTATTAAAAAAGAAATTATTAAAAACAAATTATTAAAAAGAATTTATTAAAAAAAATTGTGGTGGGGTTTTGGGCAACCGAGACGTTTCTACCACCCCCATCTCTCTTCATCAGACGCAACTCTTTGGGGAAGACATCGTTTTCTGGCGGGGCAAAAGAAGAAGAAAATCGGCTAAACAAACGACTGCGTCAACGCTTCAACAGTGCTCGGGGTTAGGCATATCTTCGAATCCAGACGTCTACATTTACTCGGGCAAGTTGATCAAGCGACTGACCAGAGTCGTGCTGCTCATCGTCGCCATGCTCCTCCTTCTGGTGCCCGTCGTATTGTGTAACTCGGTCGTTTCGGCCTTGCCGCGGCTCGGCATCGTCGTGCTGTCGAGCGCCGTCTTTCTCTTCGTCCTGGATGCGCTGATGAGGATCCGGACATTTGAGCTGGTTCTAGCTGGGACGACGTGAGTCCAACCCTCGTTCTGCGGTCCTCTGCTCCTTGCTTTCTTTGTCCCGCCGCGGGAGCTAACGAAATCGATACCGCCGCTAGATACGTTACTGTTCTGACCGTCTTCGTCTCTCGCACCGCCGACAGCTCGGGCTAGAGCTACAAACCGACAAAACTGACGCCCAGCATATTGACAACCATGCTCTGAACTGCGCTGGCATTGGTGTATTCGTTCGCCATGACGTTTGGACAAAGTGTGTTTCTTTCAGGAAGCAGCATGCGCTGCACAGCTGGCCAGGATAGTTCTAGCCCGCACCAGCCTCATTAGCACGGCGAAGGATAGCAAAGCCCTATCCCGACGGCATCGAAGTTCATATTCTTTTTATTTATTTATTTGCGTGTGTGCCTGCGTCTCTCTCTCCATCTGCGCGCGTGTATGCCCTACACCTGAGACCTTCATCTTTCCCCAAAAACTTTTCCGAGTCCTTGACACTCCATAGTACAGAGTGGTAGATGACGGTCAACCTGGTGATTGGTGCCAGCGCTAAAACGGAGAGTATTAGTGTCTGCGCGTCTTCAAAAAAGCAACCGAGAAGCTGTAAATCTGCCCTTTTACCGATGCTGTGGCGGTGAACAGAATGGGCGGCCTACTGGTCTTCACGTGATGAACCACTCCTCGACGCATGCACCCCTAACCTGGGACGCAACATTACTGGCACCTATTCTAACCCCGCTTCATCGACAGCCAAGGCTCAGCACCCGCATCGCATTTGAACGCCCCCACGGAGAAGTTTTGAGCGCATCACCAAGAGCGGGCCCGAAGAGAAAGATCCTGTTTGTCTGCGAGCGCAATGGACGAGGGCTCGGAACAGGCGGGTGCTGCCGGCGAGAGCCCCTTTGACCATGTCGCCGATCAGCTTCGAGCCATGGGAGAGAAGACGGAGGCGCAATTCGAGGAAACGGACTCGATGGGCGATTTAAACCTCATCATTCAAGTTGCGAGTGCAGCAGTGGAGCTGCTGCCCCGCGAGCATTCCGATCTACCATCCTGGCTGAATAACCTGGGACACTGGCTGGGCAGACGATCTGAGCGGAACAGGTCGGTGGACGATCTCGATCAGGCTATCGCGACAATCCAAAGTGCCCTAGGGATCGTGAAGGCGGACGATGCGCTTTGGCCCATTATATGGACCAACCTCGGAATCAGGCTCGCGAGACGATTCGAGATGACAGGGTCGATTAGCCATCTCGACCGGGCAATCGAGGCGACGAAAACGGCAATAGAGGCCACCCCTATCGACGGCGCCCATCGGGCTGGCTGCCTAAACAACCTCGGGGTCTGGTTCGGGAAGCGTTATGAGCGACTCGGGTCCGTGGCCGATCTTGATCAAGCGATCGACCTTGCGAGTGCGGCAGTTGAGATCGCACGCGAAAACCCGACGAGCCAGTGCAACTGGATGGTATCTCTCGGGAACAAGCTCCACGCGCGGTTCGAGAGAACTGGCTCGATGGTTGATCTCATCCGCGCCGTTGAAATCTTGGAGGCAGCGAAGCAAGCCATACCTCGAGACCATCCCAGCCGGCCCCTCGTCTTCAACGCCCTCGGAAACCAGCTTGCAGCGCGATTTAAGAGACTCGGGAACATTGACGACCTCGACCGGGCAATCGAGGTCGCGAGGATAGCAGCAGAGGACATTCCTCTGCATCATCTCGATCGAGCCGGTATTCTCCACAACCTAGCCAACAAACTCGGCGTACGGTTCAACCACAAGAACTCGGTGGATGACCTCGACAGGGCTATTGAAACGGCCGAATCAGCATTGGAGATCACACCTCAAGACCACTGCGACCGACCATTCTGGCTCAACTGCCTCGGGGGGTGGCTGGCGAGCCGTAGTGACCTGAGTGGTTCTATGGAAGACCTGGACCGCGCTATCGACCTCATCGGTACGGCGCTGCAAGCTATATCCGACGAGGAGCCTCTTCGAGCTGGACTGCTGAACAATCTCGGAACCATGTTGACGACACGCTTTACAAAGACTGGCTCGGTAGAAGATCTGCAGAACGCTGTAGATGTTGCCGCAAAAGCCTTCGAGGCCACCCCTGATGACCACCCCAACCGGGCCCTGATGGCATGTAATCTCGGAATTTCGGCTATGGAAAGGTGGAAACTGACCGGTTTGACGGAGGATCTCGACCGAGCTATCGACTATTTCCGGATAGCGGCCCAGATCGCACCGGACGATTCACCCGATCGTGTCCGGCACTTGCACAATCTAGGATTGTCGCTCTCCAAGCAGTTCGTGAGAACTGGCCTTGAGGATAGCCTCAATCAAGCCATTGATGTCCTTGGCATGGCAGCAGGATTGGCGCACAAAGGACACGCATGTAGGGCACGGGTATTCCACATGCTAGGAACCCGCTTCTGGATACGATTCCGACTGTCCAGGTCGGAAAGCGACTATCAGCAGGCCGTCGAGAAGCTCGAGGTAGCAATACAGGCTACACCTTTGGGGGACCCGGAGCGATTTGAAATTCACCATGACATTGGAACTATGTTGTCCTACGTTTCCAAAGACACCGGTTCATTGGGGCTCCTCGAGCGAGCGATCAAGCACTCCAAGGCCGCGGTTAATGCAAAAGGCTACGACGAGACCGATAGAGCCCACTATTGTCTCCATCTCGCAACCTCACTTGAGGAGATGCACCGGCGAACCGGCTCCGCCGACGATCTAGCCAGCGCACTCGCCTGGTATCAGGAGGGCTGGGGCTGCCGCACCGCCCAGCCATCGGTGCGTATCGAGCTAGCCCAGAGAGTCGCTCACATCCTCACGCTGCAGTCGGAATGGGACGAGGCGAGCGAGGTGCTGCACGAGGCCGTTTACCTCGTCCGGCACTTGAGCCCCCGGTCGTTGCCGCACACGGACAAGCAACGCATGCTTGCGTCATGTGCTGAACTGGCCCGCATGGCAACGGCCGTGGCCCTGAACGCGGGCAAGGACCCAGTGTACGCCCTGCAGCTTCTCGAGCTCGGCCGAGGAGTCATCGCGGGCTCGCTGGTAGAGATGCGCACCGACATCTCCGATCTCGAGCACCAGCACCCTGGTCTTGCCGCCGAGTTCACGGTCCTGCGGGACGAGCTGGATGCGCCGCATGAAACGTCGATATTCATATTGCCCACCGGCAACACGTCGCTCTGGCAGTCGCAGACGAGACGACGCCACGAGCTGGATCAACGGTTCAGCAGTCTCATTTCCCAGATTCGCGACCAGCCGGGGTTTCGCAATTTCCTCCTCCCCGCCACACTGGGCGAGCTGAAAGCCGCGGCGGGCCCGGGACCCATTGTGGTTATCAACCTTAGCCCCTACCGCTGCGACGCCTTCCTCGTCGAGCGTGACAGAATTCGGCTGCTCCGGCTGCCCGCCTTGACCCCGGACGATGCCGAGCGGCGAGTCGGGGACCTCCGGGCATCATTGAACCAGGGTTCTCCTGCGGTCGACCTGTCCTTGCTCGAGTGGCTGTGGGACGCCGCCTGCGGCCCGATCCTCGAAGCACTGGGTTTCACGGGATGCCCGCCGCCGGGTGGCCGCTGGCCCCAAGTATGGTGGATCCCCACCGGGCTGCTCAGCCTGCTGCCCCTCCACGCCGCCGGGCGCCATGCTAGCGCCTCGGCTGAGACAGTGCTGGACAGGGTCATGTCGTCGTACGCCCCGTCCGTCAAGGCGTTGCTGCATGGGCGCCGCGACCGCGCCCCCCCCGCCTCGGCCTGCGGGTCCCCGGCATCCAAGCCGGACCGGGCTCTGCTGATCGCCATGCCGACAACGCCGGGGCTGACTGGGGCCGGGGCGCTCCCTTTTGCCGCGGATGAGGTCTCCATGCTACGCGGCCTGTGCGAGCCGCTGCAGCTGGAGCCGGTCTGTCCGCGTCCGCTCAAGGACGCCGTTCTGGGCGAGCTAGGCTCTTGCAAGATATTCCATTTTGCGGGCCACGGGCGGTCGGACCCCGCCGAGCCTTCGCGGAGCTGCTTGCTCCTCCAGGACTGGGAGCAAAGCCCGCTGACCGTGGACAATCTTCGAGGCTGCAAGTTCCACGAGAGCCAGCCGTTTCTTGGGTACCTCTCCGCCTGCTCAACCGGCGCCAGCGATGCGGACGAGCTTGCCGACGAAGGCATCCACCTTGTCAGTAGCCTGCAGCTGGCGGGTTTCCGCCACGTAGTGGGAACACTCTGGAAAGTTTCCGACAGCCATTGCGTCGACGTCGCGCGTGTCTTCTACGAGACTATGAGGAACCAAGGGATGACGGATGCGGCCGTCTGCCTAGGGCTTCACATGGCCGTTCGAACGATGCGCGACAGCTGCATCGTCAATGAAGCCGGTTCCAGGGATGCCAGGCTGCTCGTGGTTGGAAAGCAGAAGAACAAGCAACTCGAAAATAGTTACTGGGTTCCCTACGTTCACTTTGGCGTTTGAGCATAGATAAGATAAACCCGGCGCTTCACTAGGGGCGCTCGGGAGATTTTCTTTTAATTCTTTTTACACTAGTTATTCCGTGTCTTGAAAAATAAATAATTAAACAAGAAACGGCCATAGACGGTCTCAGCGTCGATGGCCGCCGGGAGGCTTTCATGGTAAATTTCCGAGGGCGTTCTCATATCATGCATTGTAGCACCCGACCCACGAACTGAAGAGATGGCAGCAAAATACTCTCCAACTGGTCTGCACCGCCTTGCGGCTTGGCTACCCACGCAGGCTCGAGGTAAATACAGCGAGTTATTGGGGTTTGGAGCCGTCGGTGGTTGATTCTGCTGTGCCACTCGCCGTACGTACGTCAATGTCGTACATTTGCCACGAGCCGACTGACCGCCCTTTCAGCTTAGCATCGCGGCTGGCTGGCGATAGATCCTCCAGGAGCTGATCAAGGGCACTTGCGAAATCGACGAGAGCGGTGTCTCGGGTTGGGTAGCCGTCAAGGTCAGGGAGTTCGAGCGCCTGCAGAGATGTGTGGCGGACGGTAACCACGGCCCTCAAGGTATCCGTAATCTCGGCGTGGCTATTCCGCATGAGGCACTCTGGTATTTCCATCTGGATGGGCAACACGCGCTGTTCACCTGGCCCCACGCATTCGGATGCCCCAGCGCCTGCGGGGTAGAGCTTCTCGATCCCCCAGAGCGGTTTCAAGTCAAGCACAGTCAAGTGCACCGGAGTCTGGCCTCTGTTCTCGAACACGACGCTCACGACCTCCCCGTTGCTCACAGTATAGGTAGGACCCTCGAGCGGGGCAAGCTCCAGGCTAGCAGGCGAGATGAGTTCCCCGGATATGCCATTCCCACCGCTCGTCTCCAGGGGAGGGCTGCTTAACTTCCCCAACAGCTCGAATTGGCAGGGCGTCCTTAGGGTGGAGACCGGGTCAGCCCCTAAGCGCTGAACCAACCGGAACCGGACTACATGGCTCAGGCATGCTACCAGGTTCGTAGATGACGTGGAATTGGCCGCCAGAATTCTAGGCAAGTTGGGGAGGGCCGCCTGCGACGCGTCTAGCAGCACGTAGAACCCCCCGGCGTCAATGGTCACCGAAAATGCGAGGGGGACGCTCTGATTACCCCCACCGTCTTCATCCGGCAGCAGGCACCAGAGCGAATCCGGTGGCCGCTCTTGCTCCTCAATGTAACGGCGCAGGCCGTGAATCCGGACTCGGGCATCCTCGACGCCTGGCTTTGTTTGGCTGGGCGCGACGAGCCGGACTCCCGCTTGCTTCGCTGGTGCTGGCTTGAGCAACGAGAGATGGAATCCCGGCTGCACCGCCCTCCATTCTGCAGATCCGCCGGGGCCAAGGAGAGCGGCTGTAGACTTAAGTCCCTGGGGTTTCGTGACGCGAACTCTAGCAACCCGATCCGAATAGGAGGCGGTACTGTCTCGGTATACACCGTATTCGGCGCCGACGTGGACCCCGTGCAGATCGCCCTGATCGAGCTCGACGACGCCACTGGCGAGGTCCACGGCCAAAACCAGGGGGCGGTGGACGGGGCTGGCGCCGCTGCTGCTGATGCCGAAGAAAGCCATGGTTGCTTCGCCATCCAGGACTGGGGTCTGCTCGGAGAAGTAGCTCTGCACCTTGGCGGCGATCCGTCCCAGAAGAGCTTCGGCCGACAGCGAGCCTTGGCTGCAGCGGAGTGTGTCAATTAGGTGGTACGTCAAAGCTCCGTGCTGCCTCTCGGCGAAGGTGTGCTCGTATGCCTTCTGAAACGCCGTGCAGGCGGCAAGGAGAGTGTATCCAGACGCCTCCAACAGCCAGCTCTTGCATACTCGGCCGCGTCTCAAGCTCGCGGGCTGGGCGAGCCCGTGCGGCCCTGGGGGGTCACCGCACACGTCGCTGCGTAACAGGGAGCGGTCCACGATGCCAGTCCCTCGCGGGGTGGCGCTCCCCTTCTGCCGCGCCGAGCCGCCGGCATAGCAGCTGTCCAAGACGACCGTCACGCCAACCCCTTTGGCGACAAGGTCCTGCAACCAGCGTGCAATCTCGACGTCGCGGACGTACTTGGCCTGGCCCGTGTCCGCATCGGCGACGACCTCGATATCGACAGGGACCAGAGCCTCGTCGATACCTTGTGGTCCTTTTATGCTTTCGTACGCTGTCCGCACGCGGGCACCGTGTCCGGAGTAGTGTATATAGACCAAGTCGCCACTGCGCGTCTCGCTGCTCAGCCTGGCAAAGGCCCGAGAGATATTGTGGTACGTTGGCCAGACCGACGGGTCCTCTGTCGGTCGGCAGTGCGAAGCGTCTTCCGGCGCTGTTGACGTGAGCTTGATCATGTGCTCGTCTAGGAGCCTAAGCTCCGTCTTGAGAAAGCACTCGACCAATGCAACATCGTTGACGCAGCCTCCAAGGCTGTTGTAGTGGGCGATGCGCCCGGAGCTTTCCCTCCGAGCATCGCCCGTGATGTAGTATCCCACTCCAATCAGCAGGGCCCATCTCTGGGCGCACGCGGAAGGTCCGGCCATTGTTCTGAGGCGTACCGCAAAGATGATCTGCAGGCGGCTTGTAGTGGGGGAAAGCAAAGCGCTGCTTGCTCCGACTTCTGAAGGAAACAAATCTGACAGCTAAAATATGCGCTCTACAGAACTTGCAAACGAAAGTATGTGGCGGTGAGCTGTCGAGGTGGGGGCAAGCGGTCATGGGCAAATCAGAAGACTGGTTGATGGGCTGAAGTTTAACGTGCAGGGTTCATCCCTTTAGCACAAAATCTTGGGTGCGAAAACAAGCATCGATCCGGAACCAATTCATAGCTTTCCCTGTCTACGATCGCTAAGGCGGAAAGAACGAGCTGAAGTTTTGGGCGGGCACTCGAGCTCAAAGTCGAGCCTACGCATGCTAGCACGGTGGGGAGATACCGCGGGGCTATTTCACGCATCCCATCTTCGCACCCCGACGACCGGCCGAGAAGTCGACTCTCAAGTTACCAATTGTTCCAAAATAAAGGACATGTCAGCTTAGAAGGGGCTGTGGGGGGCCACTTTGCGGAGGTTTCCGGCTTGGCACCAGGCCTTTCCAAGGGCCAGAGAGCGAGCAAGGCAGCCTCCTTTCCCTCCATCCGATCACCGACATCAGACTTACCAGGCCAGCCGTGAAGAACATTACTATTTTCCAAACGATCTGCAGCAAGGATAATTACGACAGAGTTTTTTTTTTTGACAACCACCATGTGGGATGTGGTATCTTCCACAAAGAAAGGATTCGATGTCGCTCAAACACGGAAAAATGAGCTCGAGCCTCGAGGAGTACTGGAGTATCTGATGCCAAGAGCATGTAGAGGCCTTACTTTTTCCAATACGCCGGCTTGGGGGATTGTTCAGCCCCTGGTCGAAAAATCCCACCGCGCTCTCTGAACCGAGACTGAGCGTTTGGCCCGTGAGCCTGTGTGGACTGAGGCCGTCGAGTACTTATCCTTGGGGCTCTTAGATCCCCAGAAGCGGCTGGAGCTGGTTGCGAGTCGCAACAAGGCCACACCGCCCCAGAACCAGAACAAATCCTGATGGTCCTCTGTTGTCAATCTCTGGTCCGATTAGTGTTGTTGAACATGTGACCACCGGGCGGACAACATGGCGGCGGCAGCTTTGTGGTAGTCTGTAGCGCATTGTCGTTTGCTACACCGCAAGCCTGCATTTCGAGAGTAGAAGGAACGGAACGAGGCCATGAGCTTGCATGCCAAATCCTTACATGTCGTGGACGGCCGCATGCTGCACCTCCACGGCTATAAGATGGTTGACTTATCGGTTACACTATTACCAATGAGCTTTTGGCAGGCGGTGACGATGCTGTACATAAGCATCAGCGAGCACTTCCCGGCATATCCGGCGGCCCTGACGACAAGGGCTGGTACAGAGGCCACATTCTCGCAAAGGGCATCTATGCACAGCCAGCTAGCAAACCTTGGATCTAAGATCTTAACTATGATACCTATAGGGACTAACCTCCTCGGGAAGGCTATAAGTACTACTAGCTTTACAACCTTCTTTAGATATGAGTCTCTCAACCTCCTCCTTGCCCCTCTTACCTCCCTGTACTATCCTATCCAGTCCTATGGCAGCTATATCAATCCTACACTTCTAGACCAGTCGATTATTATCTACACCTAGGATATAGTTACTACACACCTACTTGTTTAGAAGCCCACTACCTATCCTAACAATAGCCCCTCTGAGGTTAAAAACCCCTTCATAATCCCTGACGCAGCCAATTATCAGATCTTCACCCTCCCTACCATACCCGACAACACTGTCAACTACTTTACCCACACTGACTATCATGTGTTTGTCACAGTCTACTGGCTTAGTAAGCTTATAGTCGCTTGGAATATACACACTACCTACAACACACACCTCGACATCACAGCTTGTCTTAAGTACATCTATAAAGTGTACGGCCCGTTTAAGATTTACACTATCGCTTATGGTATGGGCAGTGTTACTTTCAGCTGCGGTCTCTTCGACGGCGTCAACCTACACCTACTCAACCTGCTGATAAAGATGGGCTATAACAGCCACGTTATAACCAACGACTACACCCTGCTTAACACGCCCGAGAACGCTGAGTACCTGCGTAGTATCCTGTTCCTGCTCTTCGTAGGCTACAATAACGCTGTGCTGAGCACTAAGGTAGTTAAGTGTACCTATAAGCTACTGATAGATGTGTTTAGTAATGAAAACCAGTAGTATAAGTGCTGTGTAGTACCTGGTTACAGATATCTAGATATATAGATGGGGCAGAACGTATAGAAAGACATATACCTATTTATATGTAAGGAGGTTGACTGTATTGTAAAGGGTACGGTATACCAGTTTGTTGAGCCTGAGGATAAGTAGGATACGATGGTTAAGACAGATATATTAATGTAACTGTTGGAATAGAAAAATGTACAACTTGACCTGGGTGTAACCGCTTTAGAGACGCCGGAAAAGGTGGAGAGCAACACATTAGAATCCGAATATAATATATATAATTTATCAATGTGTTAAAATTGTAGGGTTTTTCTTCTCCTTTAGTTGGAGTGAAGGAAAGCACGGCTAGGTGGTGGTGGTAGAGATCCTAAAACTGGGTCCTTGTAGCTCCACTGGCATTTTAGACCCGTGGCAACTATAGCTGAGGCTGCCCAGAACTGTAACCCCCTCGCTTAGTCTGCCTCAGTCTGCCTCGGGCTAAGGCGGTAACCGCTCAGTTCCGAAGAAGGAAAGAGGAATTCATGGTGTCGAATTTAGGGTGGTGAACACGCTGTTTCTGGAGGCAGGCGCGAAAGCCGACCAGAAGGACTCGATCGGAGGCACCCTGCTGTCGTGAGCTATCTGCATGGGGCACCAACGCACCGTCGAGGTCCTGCAGACGTTTGGATGTGTGCCAGACCCAGGGTATGATATCATGGGGAAACTGGTGTCTGACGCATGCAAAGTCGGCGACGAGGTCATCGTCAGCCAGTTGCTCAACGCGGCCAATGTCGATATCAATGTGAGACAAGGATCACATCAGACTGCTCTCTGGTTGGCAGCCGAGTATGGCCACGATAATATCGTCAAACTTCTTCTTGACCTAAGAAATGGCGACAATGACCTACCATCCGGGTTACTCAAAAGACCACTTGCCTTAGCCGTTGAAAACGGGCACAAAAAGGTGGTGAAACTGCTACTCGATATGAATCACGTCGATCTTGATGTAATGGATGACTCACACTAAACTCCGCTGCTGCTGGCAGCCCAACATGGCCACGAATCCATCTTCAGACTGCTACTAGATACAGGAAGAGTCAGCGGTATCATCAACGAGTTGGATGTAAGCGGAAAATCAGCTCTTTTGTGCCTCGATGAAAGGATGCACCGGAATCGTACGACTTTTGTTGGGTACCGGCGTCGCCAAGGTCAATACAGAAGATATGTACGGCGAGACAGCAGTCTCCTGGGCCGTCCTCAATGGAGATCGAGTCATGGTCGAGCTCCTACTATGAGTAGGCAAGACGGAAATTTTCTAGGGCGACGAGTAATGCCGAAAAGAGCTCTACCGCATCGTTCTGCGCTCGAGCGACGTGGATATTCTTCGACTTCTCTTGGACGTTGGTAAGTTCGATATCAAAATGCGGGGCGAAAATGGACTTACTGCACTGTCATGGATGGCATTGAGAGGCTCTGTGGAAGGGATGCAAATGTTGCTCGACCGGGGCGCCGACGTGAACGCTTTGTGCAATGAGGACCGCACGCCGCTCTCTTGGGCTGCAGGGAAAGGGCAGGGGCAGTTCATCTTGAAGTCTCTGCTCGATGCAGGGGTTGAGATGAATCTGAAGGATCACCAAGGGCGTGCCCCGCTGTCTTGGGCAGCTATCAACGGAGGCGTGGAGGCAAAGAGAAACAGCACGTAGCCACCAGGAACTGTTTCAAGCTCTTTTGACAGGAAAAGGAAGGTCGAGTGCCCCGGTAACCGATGCGGGGCTCTTGGCGAGGTGGTAACCGCTGACACTCTATCACAGTGTGGCACGACGCGACGGATATTCCTGCTCGGCAGGCTCGCAGACAGATCGTCTTTGGATAGAACGCATCATCCGGCCTCGGTTATCCGCTAGATCTGCAAGCCATCAATGGCGGTCTCAACGCAAACGCTACCATTCCCGTGTTTCGCGCAGGCGTCGTTGAGAGGGAAGCAATGGCGATTCGGAGGCTTGGGTGAGCATCGCACACTATCCTGCTGCATATATCGCCTCGTTCTCCATCCCAGCAGCCGCGATGACGATCGGATCCTAGAAGAACATACCGAGGAAGTATCGACGTCCGTCAAGATTGGACCGTTCAGGAGGTGTTGCAACCTTTCAAATTGTTCCAGCCACAGAAAAAGTACCCCATATTAGGGTTCAACCAGACACAAAGTATGATGACGCAAATGCGGACAACCAGCACACACAAGCCCCTCCGCTCAATCTTAGAGAGTGGACGGGCAAGCAAACCCCCCAACAACTTGGCCATACTCAGGAAGGCGGTGAGGGGTGAAGTCCGCTATCACTGTCCGGAAAAACATTGGTTCTTTACAAGTATCCCTTAAAACCCCTGTTAAATCTCTACTTAGTCACGCTATTATTACACTGATAGTACAGTATATTATTCTTAATTATCATTTATACCCTTTTATTCTACTTACTTATGCTACTAAAGGTAAGTAAGTATAAATATATATCCCCTTAAAGACGCCATAATTAAGCTCGACAGTTTCACACATTAAAAGACTGCTACTTGCTTAAGTTTATCAGGGATTTAAATAACGGCCGTAACTGTAGGATTATTTTTATCTACCTTACTTAGACTTTTATTGTTTATCGTTAGACTGCTTCAACTTATACTAGCGTAAGTTACATTTAAAAATTAAGTATTACCTCTTACATAATAACGAGGAAAGGGAACTACATCATAATGTTTAACACTTTATCTGCCAGCTTTACCTGCACGTTATCTTAGTTTACCCCTATTGGGAAGTTAGACACCTTTAAAAACTTATTATACAACCACTTACTTAACTAATACTTAACTAATACTTAACTAATACTTAACTGTGATAACCTGCAGGCCGCCCTTGTGGCCGGCCCGGACTTACGTGTCCCCGCAGGCGCCACAGTGTGGGCACAGCGCAGACACTGCGCGAGCACTGTGTGATCACTGTGCTCACCCGGGAAAAGAGTGATCAGAGTAAACAGTGTCGGATTGCCAATCACCCTGCTCAGCACTAGGAAAGGTGGTTATGGTGATCAAGGTATAAAGTACTTCACTTCTCAGTAGTATAGATAGCAGCCGTTACAGCTAGTAGTCGTGAGAACCTCTTGGTTCCTCACACAAGTATTCGCTTTGTCAATTGAACGATTTTCAGTTGTGTCCTACTGTGCAGTCTACTTATATCTTATAGTGACATACGACCTTTGACTTAGTGAACTCCCCGTCTGTGAGGACTTGCTTCCAAACCATCTCTCCTCCTACCTCCCACTCCCCTTTCCCTACGTCTAGCCACTGCTTGCAGTGACCAGTCGTAACAATATTAGTTAAGCTTGCAAAGTTTATCCTTAATAGCTAGTTTAAGCCCTTTATAGAAACAGTGTTTAAAGGCAGACTTATCCTAGTTAACCCAGTACCAGTCATAGTTAAAGATAGAAAAGTAGGTAGTGGTAAAGGCTATCTAGGTTAGTCACTTTAAGTGGTGACTCGGGGCTTTTGTTCAGGCCGACCCTGTCGTTCTTTTTGGGCTCTGTGTGTAATATTACTGTAGCTGTTTATGTACATAGCGATGCGTTCTCTAGCGCGTGCCACCGTCAAAAAGGGGCCGCGCTGCGCGGTTCTTTGAACCGTGCTTCTTTCAATCAACAATCGATCCGACGATTTTCACCACGAAGACCTCCCATTGAAAGCCCAGTGACATTCTGGCCCTTCGATCGAAGGAAGATAACCTGATCCACGGTCGCGTTTCCTTTATTATTTCATGCTAGGCTCCGTTCCATGCTAGGCACCGTCACATACTAGGTTTTGTTCCATACTAGGTACGTATCTGTTTTTCTACGTCAGTTGCATTTGTGTCCCTCCGATTGGAGGACCAGTAGTCTGGGAGTCGGCCTTTCAGGCCGACAACAACGTTCTGTGGGTGTGGTTCTCTTTGTGGTTTCTTCCTTATTGCGCCATCACACCAGTTCATTATGTAAACTATAAATGGTTAAAGATATAGTGACATTGCTTTATTTGGAAACTAACGAAAACATTTCAAAGCTCTGAACTATTGGTAAATCGGCACTTAGGAACATTTCCTCCAGGATTAATGCCTGATGTTTGCCCTCGCCAACATTTATCTTATGACAGTGTTGTAATGGAAAGCTAATTTAGAGGTAGTACTCGTTACACTAAATATATATTTGTGTATATATTTATATACTATTCATCGTGTGGCCATTGCGCTAGTCTGGCGATTGGCTTGTGGGGGGAATAAGCACGGAGGGGTGGGTCTCCGACACACGCGTATCCCTCCTGAATGCTTTACATGGATATCCTTTGTGCGTTGTGAATTTTTATTATTACGATACAAGTGTAACAGCACTTCAAGCTATCCCAAATTACTGCTCTCCCATCTAGTTTCCGCCATCCTCTTTACCCTTGAACTAGCTGCCCGAAATGCACGCCTCACCCATTATCTTATTCATCAGCAGCCTGATGGCTGTCTCGTTCTGGCCAACCCGACAGTCGACCAGACTGGGATGAAGGACCTCGCCAAAGGGGATGCAATACTGGTAATTGGTGCTGCACGGTTGCCAACCCCGGCACGTACTGCATCAAGTACTGCGCGGCCGGGAGCAAGGAAATCGATTGCGGGCAGAGTTATGTGAATCTGCCAAATATTTTATTAACCCTCAAGCTGTCGATGTACTTACCCGCTTGTAATGCCCATCGAATGGACAGCGTCAGTGCAAGTGCCACTACTAAAGACTTTGCTGAGCGTCGGAGAAACAATCTTAGATGAGAGCAACTCTGGGGTGTGTCACATATGCAGTGAGGTTATTAGAATAATTATACATAACATCTAATGTGAATTGTCTGGAGCAGTTATAAGCAAACTAGCAACCAGACTTTTGGAGGATAAGACTGGCGCTATATAGCTTCTAGGGTTCAGAAAAACAACGAGGATTTCATGTATATCTTCCGGGCAGCCCAGCTCCGAGACGTAGCACACCTCTCCTCGCAATTCTTCACGATAAACCCCCGCTACAGGTCCTCCATACCCTAAAAGTGCCTAATAATGGCACTTGCACACACATTTTCCCTTGTTGGGTGCACTCGTCTCTTCGCACTAAAACCTTAATTAGCTCTCCAACCACATAATACAAATCCAGCATAATACCATACATAAGAATCGCTGCAGTTGATCGATGACCCAGAAGCGCATAAACCTGGGCACGGATTCGTTCTCAGAGGGTTACAGCTATAGGCTCTGGCTTCAAGGCGAGAGGATGGCGCCTCGCCTAACGTAGTCGGGGAAGCTAGGGCCGTTGCCAAAAGGGTGAAGAGAATGAAATCGGACCGCATGGTAGATATTTCGCTGGCTGTATTACTAAAATACGCTTAACAAACAATGAAACCTCAAACAAACGCATTTCTCCTGCGATGAAGAACGAAAACCATGCCTGTTATATAGACGCTCTTGACAACTGTCGGGCAAACCCATCGCCGACCAGGCCGTTTCTTACGGGAACACCACAAGGTCTATAGTTAGCACGAAAAATAGGGGTAAAGTAGTATCGGGTTAGAGGGTATTGGCTCGGAGGAGAATACCCGAGTGGCGAGTGTCGTAGCCGATGGTAATGTTCCGTGGCCGACCCGCAAGGTGGTGGATGCAGGGGGGTTACAGCCAACACAAGATGTAACCCTTATTGCGGTTGCGGAGTGAATTGCATCCAGATCGATAACCAACCTCGTATTCAATCAACGGTAGCTTTATCCTAGCCAACCGCCTCACAGCACTACCACTGGATGTACCCTCTTACAGGACCACGGGGTTGGCTCGTGGTGCAATTTTTGATTCACAAACACACCACAGATGGCGCTGGTTGCAGATTGGAGAGCGTGGGCAAGGGTAATCATGGGTTTCGTTCATGTGCCTGATCTCTGCAAACCATAGCGATCGGGAAAAAAATTTCCCCGGCTGACTGGTTGTCTCTTTTAGCCAACAGCGGTTCGCCCGCTGATCTGCGCTCAGGTTGTCGCGCTCGGTGTGACTGCTGCCTGGAACTGACTCTCCAAAGGGAACGCTCTCCCGAACACGCAATGGCCGTGCGGCTTTCTAAAAGAACTCACTGGGAATAACAATATGACTTCCGCCTCGGACAAGATTCTGTGGATATGGGACGCCATGGAGGGATATTCCGGCCGGATGCTGGAGGGCCATTCCAGCAGCATCAACTGCATCACCTTCTCGCCCGACGGGACGAAGCTAGCTTCGGGATCCGAAGACTCGACCTTGCTGCTCTGGAACGCTGCTACAGGGCAAGTTGAGCGTTTATTCAGGGGTCACCGGAGTTCCGTTACCTGCCTCGTCTTCACACCGGATGGAACCAAGCTCATATCTGGATCGCGCGATGAGACAATCAGGGTGTGGGACCTCGCGACGGGACAAGTCAGGGCGATACTCGATGACCATGCGAGCCAGGTCAATCGTATAGCCATCTCCCTTGCCGGAAACTGCCTTGCCTCGGCCTCGTACGATGACATGGTGCGGAAATGGGATATTGCGGCGGGCAGGAGCGAGTAGACGCTTCCCACCCGATGGGAGCATGCTCGCGTCGGGGTCCGATGACGGCACGGCTCGGATCTGGAATGTAGCGACTGGGCAGGTCAAACACACACTCGGGAGCCACTTGGGCTGTGTTTACATCATCTCCTATTCCCCCCATTGTAGCAAGCTAGTATCTGCATCCAACGACTGTGCGGTGCGCTTATGGGGCGTCTCAACAGGGCAAGTCGGGCAAACATTTCGGGGACACTCGGGCGGGGTCACTCGCGTGGATTCCTCACCCGACGGGAGCACAATAGTATCAAGATCTTACGATAAGACCTTGCGCGTGTAGACCGTTGAAACAGGGGCTACGAGGACGCTCACAGAGCATGCGGGCGAAATCACCTGCCTGGCGTTCACACATGATGGGACCAAATTTGCGTCAGGGTTGGCGATGGGTTTGGCACACTGGCAAATTCCAGGTATTTTTAAGAATCCCTGTAAGAGTATCGAAGGAACATCTCAGCTAAGACGCCCACAGCGCCAAATGGGAGTGATGCTAACCAAGACATCGTGGGAGATTCCGACCGAGTTGCTGTGAGAAATCCTAACCAAAATACGTCAGCTGATCAAGAAGCCAATATGACGAAGTGCATGGTTTGTAAGACCTTGGAGGGCTCCGGCTATCATGAGAATCAAGGAGTCCCGTTTGCCATTTACGCGGCTACGATGGAAGAACTCGAAAGTGCTTCGAGAACGGGCTGTCGGGTGTGTTCGCTGCTGCTCTACGGCGTGCTCATGTGTGTTCCGCGCAGCCAGATTTTCACTGGCAGGCTCACATGGTACTCCGGGAGGATGAATGCAATCGTCTGGAAAGCGGGGGAACTATCATATTTCCTGGAATTCTTTACTCTACTGGGTTAGGGATCCCGTTTCCCCATTTGATCGTACAACGTACTAACTTATCATTATGAGGGTATTAGGAGAGCCTCGTCCGTGGGTAAACTCCCCCGTGGCAGGTCTTCCACCCGGCATGACGTCATCGGAAGAAAGCCTCCAGTGGGCTCGCGAGATGATATCACGATGCATCCGCAGACACATGAAGTGCGGCCCGGGCCTGGCATCGGTGCTGCCTCGTCGAGTGCTGAAAATCGGGTCTGACTTGAGCGTCAAGCTCGTCGAAACAGTGCAGAACGAGAACGCGCGATACGTATGCATCAGCCACCGCTGGGGCGGAGCCGAGGAAATGTCAACCACAACCACGACCTTAGAGGCCTTCAAAAATGGCATTGCGGGATACAAGCTTCCAAAGATGTTCCAGGATGCAGTCGCCTACACGCAAAGAATGGGCATACGCTACATCTGGATCGACTCCCTCTGCATCATTCAAGACGACAGCCTGGACTGGCAAGCTGAATCCTCAAAAATGGGGTCATACTACGCCAACTCGTTTGTTACCCTTGCAGCAACCAAGTCTACGGGCAATCAAGACAGCTTGTTCTCTACTCTGCAGCCAAAGCATCGACATGCGAGGCTCGGGGGTCGCTCATTTAGGAAAAACGTAAACATCTACGCTCGCAGGGCTTTACTCACTGCTATCGAGGCGCGGCCGACGACTCGCCGCTGCTGTGCCGGGCATGGGTTTATCAGGAGCGACTTCTGACCCCGCGAGTTCTGCACTTCGGATCCAACGAGATGATATGGGAGTGTCGCGAGAGTGCTTGTTGTGAATTCTGGCCGTTCAAGGAGTCAGAGGAATACTACTCATATGGATACCAATCGCCTAAGATGGTGTACGGAAACATCAAATTCGGAGAGCCGGAGCCTGGACGACTTCAGATCGCATGGCGTGCCATGGTCAGGACTTACACTTCCCTGGACATCACACGCGCGAGCGATAGACTGCCTGCCCTTTCAGGACTCGCACTGCAGATGCAGCAGCAGCGGAACGATGGCTACTTGGCCGGACTTTGGAGGAAGACTACCCTCCGGGACTGCCTGTGGCAAAACGACCCGCTCCGCACCGAGAAGCGGCCTACGCCATGGCGTTTCCCGACGTGGTCTTGGATATCGGTAGACACGGCGGTGAATTATGATGGCTTCATACCACTGGATGCCTTTGCGTATGCCGAAGTTATTGAGGTAGAATGCCGCCCGGCCGGCACGAACCCTTTCGGCGAGGTAGAGTCGGGACACATGCTGCTCTCAAGCCAACTGCTTCCCCGGAAGCTTTCGTACGAGATTGGTGACCTGAGGGG
>Ga0247758_1000238_pt1 | contig 47727 bp, 54 predicted proteins | sample UWRJL156409C4_FD_180950 | JGI IMG/M metagenome (GOLD analysis project Ga0247758, IMG submission 180950) | Plant litter microbial communities from Arlington Agricultural Research Station in Wisconsin, United States - UWRJ-L156-409C-4 | ecosystem: Environmental > Terrestrial > Plant litter >...
TGGGTGGCTCATATGGGACGAGGTGGGGGGTGTGCTCTGGTGGGATGAGTTTCGGCTGTGACGGGACGGACGGCGGAGACTGAGACAGGCAGCGCGGTTGTGAAAGGGAGACAGACAGACACACACACCGGGCGGGGGGACAGTTTTGATGGGATGTGAGGTGGGGAAGGGATGGGGGGATATCAGATGCCGGGTTGGTTGGGGCGGTTGATCTTGGGTTCAATATAAGTCCCCATCCCTAGGTAAGTAGTGTAGGTAGGTATTGTTTGGTTGTTTGCTTGCGCATGCAGTTGAAAGAACGGGAAGGGAAAAAGGTGCACCGCGCCAGCCTCGTGACCATCCAAATGGATTCCTAAAACCCCACAAACTCCCAAACAAAACTTCAAAAAGACCCCCCCTCCGTTCCACGCAGCCTCGGCGACTTATACCGATCGAGTCGGACACGACCACAAGTGAGAACCGGGCATCAGACCGACAGACAGATTGGAACATGGCACAAGAACAAGGCCTACAAACCCCAACAACCCCATCTCTTCTTTTCCCGCCGACAAGGCCACAGCAGAAATCATAGTGGCATGATACAATACACTCACGGGAGGCGTCCCCACACCCTCGCTCGCTCGCGTTTTGTGTGTGTATCCTCACACAGACAGACCTCACTCAGACACATACGCACGTCGCCTGTATCATGTATGCTGCTACTGCTGCTGCTGGGACACTGTGCCTCGTGTCGCCAGCCTATCGAGGCTCTACTCTGCTAGCCATCATATGAGTCTCGTGGGGAGGCAAGAGAAGAGCCGAGTGTCTTGTCTTGGATGTGTGTGTTTGTGTGTGTGTGTGTGGTGATCTTCACCTGTGCTTCGTCCCATGTGGCTTGAGCTTAGTGGCCTGAGCCTTGGGAGTGACGAGACGGTCTGTCTCATCGGCCTTCTTCTCCTCTCCTGTGAGACGGGCCAACTCCATCCCTGGGACTGGGAGGCGGGGAGTGGTGATCTGTCAATGCTGTGGACGCGGATGTAGGGGAACAGGTGCGAGGCTCGGTGGTTTCGAGCCATGTCCAAACCACTCGGCGGACAGCACTTTATTGCGAGGGTCGGTTCAGTCTCTTTGCGGGGGGGAAAGGCGACGGGATATTCGGGATATGTACGTCTCGGGACAGCTGCGAACCCGTTGGAGACGGCCAGGTGTCAGCACTCGCAGGGGTTGTTGATGATCGGCGTTGTCGAGCCAGTTGATAGCTCCTGTCAGTAGGGAAGCTCTATGGGCTCTGGTTTGTTGACTCAGGAGTCTGCTGCTGAACTAGACTCACTCTGTAGAGCAGCCGCAGGTCCCGCCGCATGTGCAGCGAGCGCCCTCCACCTCGCGGCCAGCAGCCCGACCAGCCCATCGGATGGCGGGAGGCGGTGTCTGATCACGCGAGTGGGTCGTAATCGTCGGGAGAACAACCCGAGCGATGCGTATCGGAGCCGTGGGGCGGAGCAGCAAACACTGCACGTTGCCGGGGGTAGCCACAGTAAGGACGCCGAGAATATCACATAGAACACCTTCCAGAGGCCAAGAGAGTCGCCGAAGGCCGAGTAAAGCGATATGGGACGTCGAATCAGGGCTGAAGAAAGCCCGGCGATTATACATAGACCCATATCATAGCACAACATCCTGTCAGCACTTGAGCTGCGCTTTCAGCAAGGCAAGTATCCGGGCTATTCTCGACGTCCTCCTCGGCCTTCTCGAATAAGCCGGCTTCTTCGAGGAATCCGGAAATAACGGCAACTGCTGTGGGACAATAAAGCTGGCTGAGCTCAGCAAACGGACAAGTATCAATTCTCCAGACTCGAGGTCACCGTTTTCTGCACAGAGATAGATTGCGGGTCTGCGGAAGGGCCGATGAGGTCCATGACCGGCGCGATGCGGCCGCCACCAGCTAGGTAGCCTCCGCATCCCGCAGCGCAGACAAGTCCAGCCTCCGGACCCTGCGCTGAGCTATTGAGTACGGCAGAGGGAGGGAGGCACAGTAGGCATTTGTTGCGGGCAAAGATCATCGCGGGGCGTCGATGGTCCCTGAATGCCGCTGCCTGCTGCGAGGTCTAGACGTGTAGCTGAATCTTACATGGCAGGGGTAACAAGATTGGACCACGGCCAGGGAGAGGCGATCGTCATGAGAGGCTAAGACCAAGACAGACCCTCCCTTTCACCGCACCTCTGCGAAGCTCTGGCCAGCGGATTACGGATCGCGGGGTTGCGGTGGTTTTTCTTTCTCCCTATCCGCCCGGCGCATGCCCGGCCGGCATGACACGTCGGGCACGCAGGTCCCCAGGGAACACCACTGGCTGTCTCGTTTTGGGCGTCCGGAGCAAGGTGCAAAGTCCGGCAGAGCAACCGAGGTGTGTGCATGGAGAGTATGATGTGTGCGTGCTCGGGAAATATGGATGGGTATTGTTAGTGGGTAAGAGGGGAACAAGAGAGGCCAAACAAAATTCCCGGGTGCCACGTCGCTGGGTCAAGCTGGATGCAAAAGCGTCGACGGCTTCGAAGCGGGGATCTCGCATTGGACATTGGAGAACCCCAACTATGTCCCTGGCATCGGGAGGACAAAGAAGGGCGGTACTAAGCCAGTTACTGCGTAAATGCGGTGCCATGAAAACAAGCCCCGAAAGGTACAGCAACCCGTCTGCAAGCCTGCCGTCGTCGTGGAATAATTCCGACTCTCAGTCGACCTCTTTCTCGCCGCGCTGCCAGCACGTCACTCGAGCGCCAACCAGCCCATCCCTGGGTTACCACCCTCTCTCCGGGAACTGGCGTGCCGAGATGGCTTTTCATGGCGCTCTCGAATTGCCGTGCCTCGCTAACTGAGCACGGCCGATTGGCAGTGGGCAGACGCAGTGGCTGGAGAAGACAGCAAAATACGCGCAAAGAAACAAACACAGGGACAGCATCGCCAGCAAGGTGCCTGCTGCGAGACAGGCTGTTTAGAAGAAGCTCATGCGCTGGCAGCCAACCTCGCTCTCTAAAATTCCAATGATGCAAACAGAGCATGTTGCCTTCCTAAGCATGAACTGACAGCCGCTATTGCCAACTTGGTGGGGGAATACTAATTGTCCGAGGGGAACGCAATGTGGAAGAAAGCCACTCGCTGTGGTTACTACCTGGTTGAAGCGGCTCTTGTCTTGGGGGAAGACCCAAACGGGCAAGGCGCTGCAAAACTATAATGCGTCCCGAGATAATATGTATGACTTAGTCCCCGTCGTCTATTTTGAAAGGGCAAGGGGGCACGTCCCGGGGAAAGATGCCCGCGCCGTCGCTTGGAGCCCCATATAGAAGCCTTCGCATTTCCTCGGCAGGTGTCATATGGGCGATAGTGAAGTTCCTCTTTCCCGGGTCAGTCCACTTGCCGCTGCGGTGCCGGACGCCAAGAAGGGAAAGATAGCAGCAGTTGGGCAGCGTGGTGTGATGTTTTGCATAGCGGTGGCGGTCCGGAGTCCGGTGGTGGGAGCCTGATGTGGGCGTCGAGATTGAGCAGCAGTTGAGCATGGGAATCCCGCCCGTAGCGAATCGAGGCCGGCGGGCGGCCAGCGAACGAACGAACGAACGTCGGCGACCAACTCGAGTGTCTTACAACAATAGCGCCACCGCTGACGGGTTTGCTCGCAGGAGGAATAGCCAATTCGCAGTTGGTGACAGGGTGAAGGGGGACAGACGAGGACCCGCTGCGACGGACCGAATCTGGAGCCCGGCGCGTTGGACGGCACTGCGCGATCCGGGGAGCATATAGTTAATTCGCCCGAGCAGTGAATACGACAGGAGAGGTACACGGGTGCAGAGATAAGGCGCGCGGTGTGCGGTGTGAGGTGGGCCAGGGCAATACTCCGACGAGAGCGCGCAATTCCGTGAACCGTAGTGCTGAGCTGTCCGTCGCCCGCCCCATGGAGCCGTCAAAGGCCCCGTTCGGGATGCGAAAGCCGGGCCTAGCAGCAAGGTGCAGTGCAGCGTGTAGGGCGTGGTGTGGTGTTTGTAATCGACGTCAAAGGTCAGGCAGTCAGGCTGAGCGCGGCTCCACCGCCGGGGCTGGTGGTGAGACAGGAACACAGGAAGACAGGAAGGCGCATCCTGTCGTAAACCTGAAGCAGCTCCACTGTTCCGTTGTTCGCCGCACGAAGGGAAAGAGCGGCATGCAAAACGAGTGGATGATGAACGGGTCCATGTCAGTAAGCCTTCCAACGGTGGACGGTGAGCAGCGGCCTCACAGCAGGCCGTATAGGCCAGGCAGCGGCCGTGAGGACCACTCAAACATGGAGCGCGGGCAGGGACCGACCGTCAAGGTCCAGACAGAGTAAAGAGTCCCAGTGGATGGCGCTTCTTGCCGGACCGGACCGGGTGTCTGGGCGGCGTGCTAAAGATAGGATGGAATCGAGGCACCGCTGCACGAAGATGCAGGAGGCGGCTGAGAGGAGCCGGGGTCAACCGCAATCGTGCTGGATACCGCAATGGAAGGACCACAAAAATCACGAGCAAATCAGCGCAGGGGGGTGCGAGCGTTGGCAGGGGTCTGGTGCGAACAGATAGCGAACGACAGTCTCCCGTTTCGGGCAGCGCACAGCGTGGGAGCGCAGGGCAGGGCTGTGAATTGCAGCGGAGCCAATGCAATGAATGGCCTGTGCAAATACCCGGCGTGCCCAGCAGGTGTTGTGCAGGCCACCCGGGCAGCTGCCCGCCCGATGTGGTCAGTTTATGGTGTGAGCGAGGAATAGGTAGAAACGGGAGACAACGGGAAGCGCCTCATCTTGCCGGCTCCTCTTGGCTGCGTTTCCAACTGACATAAGCTAAGATTCGCATGCACAACACTGGTCAACCGAGACCTGAAGTTGAGTCGATGCAGGAGACGAGAAAGGGGTCGAAAAAAGGAGGCACGGCAACGGCAGGGGAAAGGGCAAAAGGAGGTTAATTTGCCTGATGAGCTCAGATCCAAGATTGGCGCACCAGGTTTCAATTATTTTTTCCCACGATCTTCGGAACCAGCAGCGCCTCCACAATTACATGTCAATGATTGACGATGGGCAACTGCTGGCACGGCGTTGTTGGCAGCTGTCTTATCCGTAGAGCGATAACCGATAACTGCATGCGACACTTTTGCTAGCCCCGGACTTGGCGGGCCTCGAGAGTTGGAGATGGAAAAGCTTGGCTTCGAGCTCGGCAGGAAAGGGGCGAAGCAGGGGCCAGGTGCGAACTGCTCTCTGGTTGGAAATAACAATCGGGACCCAGCCCGAAGGAGAGGCCTGAGGCGCAAAGGTCCCCCGCCTTTTCCCCAGTTAGTTATCCGCCATTTGGCGCTCGCTGGGCGCTGGGGCTCCCACAGGTGCTGCGGCAATGTGCTGCGCACACCAATCTCTCCAATGCGTGCCCCCCAGTTCTCCAATCTCCAATCCACACCGACAGCGCAGCAACCCTGTGCCATCTCCCGCATCCTACATATCCAATTCGAGATTCAATGGCGCCGACATGGACGATTCAGGCAATTTTTGGAGGTTTTGGACCGGCCGCAGGGAATCAAGCCCACACCAGTCAGATCAACACTAACGGCATAGGGACGTAATTTTACGAAGCGATTTCCAATCCGACGGTTCAGCTTGGGCGACTCCTTGCCACTGCTTTGTTCCTTTTTCGCGTATCTTGACGTTTTGCGCAGCATGTACTTGTACGGTATGATATCGAGGGACGAGCCCACGGCTGCGCGCGGGCTGCAACCTGAAAGCTATGGCTAGTCACGGTGGCCGACGTGCAGAAAACGAAACATTCTCACTGTACGTGCGAGCGGCGAGCCAGCAGACGATAGAAACACCAGAAATTACAGGGACAACCTGGAAACAACCGCGAAGCAGAGTGGAAGCATCCGTTTCCGCCAGCGTGGAGCAATGACATCAGTACCACACATTGAGACGGCCAACTGCTGTGTGGATGGAGTACCGTCTTCGGATCTGTGCTGCCCCGGCCGGCGGGGGCTTGCACGAGCCCTTCCTTTCGCTTTTTCTTTGTGGCCTAGGCGGTCTCGAGCCTCATGTCTGAAAAGCTCCAGAGAGGGCTCCTCCGCTGTGTTGTCTGACAATAATGTCGCATCGTGCATCATCCGCTGCACCGCTCGCTTGCCATCATCAGTAAGCAGTAGGCCAGGCCAGGCTTGGGTCGGATTGCTGCTACCCCCACGTCTCGGACCGTATCTTTACTCCCGCACCGCTCGCGACACCGTTTCGCACCGTCGCCACAGTGGAGGCTCTACTCCATTGTCTGATGAATCGATGCCCCAGGCAGCTGGCGGGTTTGGCTTACACTACGAGACGCCCTGGCGGAGTCGTGACTGCCGCCCGTTGACGGCAATGCGACGCCCAACTGGTGTGTGTGAGCGGCAGCCGAGCGTGTAACTTGACGGCAGGCTTTCTCCAGATCACCAGAGAAGATCTCGTCCCCCCCTCTTCCATCTACTCTACGGACACTAGCTGGTGTCTGGAAGTCCATAGTGAGGAGATATTGGTGGCGGTCACGGGCCAAGAGTTCGGTTGAACGGCTCGCCTGCTCGCTGCTCATAGACAAGGAGGGCGGTCCGGGTGCTGCACCGACCCAGGCAGACGCAATATCCGTAACTAATTTGTCGCTGTTGAGCCTGCCGACCTGGTAACCAGAGCCGACGCGCCGTCCTCGGGACGGTAACTCTCTGCAACGCCAGCAGGATGGAACAGCCAGGTTTGAACTTGGCCTGGCGATCTCTTCTCGCCCGTCAAGCATGGTCCCATACAAGATGTATGCGGGAGGCTCGTCTATGTGCGGCATCTTGATCACAGGTCGCTGGGGCCAGTCGAGACAGAACGCCCCTCACAGCTGCTCCGTCTCCTCTAGCAAGTAGTCTATCGACACGGCTGCCGTCGATCCCGGCCCTGGAGGAGGTCGCTGGCTGGCTAGGTCCGTCTGAAGGCGCTGGCCAACGGCACTTGACGGGACTTGCCAGACGGTCGTGTGCGCATTTGGAATCGAAGCCTCTGTCTTGCCTGATGGAAGCCCGTCCGCGGTAGCTGGACCATGCAGCCCTTGACACGGTGCAGGTCGCCGTGAGTACAGAGACATGCTGTGGCAGGATTGCAGGGGCAAACCTCGTGCATCGAAGCCTATCGGAAACCGTCTCGACCAGCGGACCAGCACCACCGGCGTCAACCAAGACCAACCAGCGCCTGGTGTGGGCAACGGGCGGTGCTGCTCCAGCGGGCAGTGGGCTGTGGGCGCGCGCCTTTTCTGCGAGCGGGACGGCGCAGCAACAGCGCAGCAGCGCAGCAGGCACGAAGAAAAAACGTGAGCCTTGCCCACACGGCCTCACATCACCGCGATGCGCACAGTTCTATTGCGTGGCGGTGGTCAGTGGCGTCTTAGACTCCTGCGGTTGAAGATCGCCCCCAGGCCCGTTTGGAACGGTGTCACAGGTCCGTTGGCATTGCGGACGGCGGCTCAGTTACGATGGGCACTGTTCGTGATTGGGCTGCCCTCCCTCCTTTTCCCCCTGACAGCTGCGAGCCCGTCGTGGTGGGGCGGGCACGGCCTATGGGAGCCACGGCGAGGTTGCACTCCGCAGCCTCGACGATGAGGCTCACACCCCCGGCAGCTGGCAGCAACGACACCTCTCGCGACGCTTTCATCGCTTGCATCAGCGACGCAGACGGCTCTGTGAGCGCGACAACATCGTCATTGCAGCGTGGAATGCGCCGGCTTTCCATGCCTGCGAAATGGCATGATCCCTAAGGTCCGCGGCTAAATCAAGTGCAATTGGCTGGCGGCCTGCGAGCCGCCCTGGTGCAATTTTGTGCTGTAGTGGCTCGCCGTGGGGGAGTCCGTCCGGACTGTCCGATGGTCCACGGCCAAGTGCGCTGGGCCACCAGACTCTCAGCACCATGCGACCCACCTCCCCCTCTCCCTATGCTCCCCCAGTACCCCAGAGGCAGCGGGCAGCGGACGGGATCAGCACAATACCGAATACCTTGTGGCAGAAGCAGCGAAAGAAGAACTCGGACCTTCGAGTCAACGAAATACGGACGGTTTCGTATTGCGGAGGTTGTCCGTTCGTGCCTGCGTCGTTGCGCCCTGTCTCGCATCGCAGAGAGTTCGCATCGTCGCTGCTCCCTTGCCCAGGGACCGCCCGATCCCGCCGCCGTCCGCCGACCGCACCCTGAACGGGCGCTGGCTTGAATCAATGCCATGCTGGTCGCGTCGCCGTGCTGCAATTTCCTCGTTGGAGCGGCGTTTAGGTGCTGGGGCCAGCCTCGACGTTCCCACCTTACCGTAAGCCCCAGCGGCCACCGTTTTGGTAACAGGGCTGTGTGTGTGTGTACATGGACAAAACTCACACCCCCCGGTCGCTTTCCAGGCACAGCACATCAGCCCTTGCTGGGCGTGTTTTCCGCGACGGTACATGGGACAGGGCTCCTTGTCAGGCCCAAGCTCCGTCTTCTCACAGCAAAATTCCCGGGTGGCGGTACCAATCATCTTGCATGGATGTCGCCAAAAGGGGAAACCCCAAGATTATCAATGAGCCTTCGGTCACCGAAGGCTAGCAGCACCGGACACTGGGGCTTATCCTACCGGCAAAAAGGGCTATGGACGGTTTGGACTTGGGACACTGGCCAGGGAAGGGCGTGAAGGTACAATGCTTGACTCTCACTTCCACATCTCGCACCACATCTCGCACACCCCCCCTTCCCCTTGGACATGGGTTGAGCAGGTGTAGCGTTTCTCACATGGAGTACTCCAGGGTTGCTAGGGCTGGACTGGTATTTTTGGTTTTGGTTATTGTCCCCCCCTGCCTGGGCTGTCCTTCCATATAAGACGAATAGCCCACGGCTTCCCGTACCAGACTTTTTTGGAAGAACCCAACAAACACAAACAACCCATGACAACAGCCTTCCAAGATGGCTGACAAGCTGGCATTTCTCCTCTTCGGAGACCAGTCACTTGACACCCATGGCTTCCTGGCCGAGTTCTACCGCCAAGAGAAGCAAGGCCTTCTCGCAAAGGCCTTCTTGGACCAAGCCGGACACGCGTTGAGGAAGGAGGTCGAGGGATTACAGAGGTTGGAACGATCGAGGCTACCGATTTTCATTACACTCCAACAACTTAATGAGCGATACCACGCCCAGAAGCTCAAGCATCCCGGTATCGACGGCGCATTGCTTTGCATTTCCCAACTGGCGCACTACATCGAGTGAGTGCCGCCCCAAGACCCGGCAGAACGGGGACGTTGAAGACTAACAGAGCCACAGTCACGCCGAAAAGAACTACGAAGATGTGACCCAACATGACAGGACACAGCTGGTCGGTCTCTGCTCGGGACTGTTCGCCGCATCCGCTATCGCATCCACACCCACACTCTCCACGCTCGTGCCAGTCGCAGTTCAGGTAGTCTTGATGGCTTTCAGGACAGGATCATACGTTCACAAGCTCGCCGAGAGGTTATACCCGACAATTGAGCAATCCGAGAGCTGGACATACATCTTCCCCGGCCTCAAGGCCGACGAGACCGCAAGCCTGCTGAAGGAGTTTCACCAGTCAAGCGTAAGTGGCGTTTAGCTGAAATTGGGATCACCACAACGGGCTAACACAGAACAGGGAATTCCCAAGGCCAGCCACGCCTGGGTCAGTGCTGCTTCAGCCAGCAGCATCGCAATTTCCGGTCCCCCATCCACATTGAAGACGCTGGTGAACAGCGGCAACCTGTCTGCGAAGCCGACGTCGATCCCTGTCTACGGCCCCTATCACGCATCACACCTTCACTCCGCCGCCGACATTGAGAAGATCCTCAGGATCAACGATGAGGCGGTCACAGATGCCTTCGTCGGCACTCGTCCGCGATCGGCCGTCATGTCCTGCACCACCGGAACGTGGTTCACAGCGACTGAGACCAGGGAGCTCTTCCTTAACGTGGTGCATGAGATCCTCAATGAGACTCTCATGTTCAACAAGGTTCTTGATGGATGCCTCGAGCGCGCCCAGAACACGGATGCCTCGAGCTGCTTGATCCTGCCGCTTGGCCCCACGCAGAATGCCGCTACTCTGGCAAACCTGCTGAAGAACAACACCAACCTGGAGGTGATCCTCCGAAAGCCCCCAGCAGTATCGTTTGAGGCCACGTCTTCGAACATCGGCAACCATGGCCGAGGCGGCAAGTGCAAGCTTGCCATCGTTGGTATGGCTGGACGCTTCCCCGACGCCGCTAGCCACGAGAAGCTGTGGGAGCTCCTCGAGAAGGGCTTGGACGTTCACCGCACCGTCCCGCCTGATCGTTTCCCCGTTGAGTCTCATTACGACCCGACTGGCAAGGCCGTTAACACTAGTCACACTCCTTACGGCTGCTGGATTGAGAACCCGGGTTTCTTCGACCCCCGATTCTTCAACATGTCGCCACGAGAGGCGTTCCAGACCGACCCGATGCAGCGTATGGCGCTGACCACAGCTTACGAGGCTCTTGAGATGTCGGGATACGTCCCGAACAGGACACCGTCGACGAGATTGGACCGCATCGGCACCTTCTACGGCCAAACATCTGATGATTGGCGTGAGATCAACGCTGCCCAGGAGGTCGACACGTACTACATCACGGGTGGTGTGCGTGCTTTCGGGCCTGGTCGCATCAACTATCACATGGGCTTCAGCGGCCCCAGTCTCAATGTTGATACCGCCTGCTCTTCCAGCGCTGCTGCCATGAACGTGGCTTGCAACTCGCTCTGGGTACGGGATTGCGACACAGCGATTGTTGGTGGTTTGTCTTGCATGACAAACTCGGACATTTTCGCTGGTCTCAGCAGAGGACAGTTCTTGTCGAAGAAGGGTCCTTGCGCCACCTTCGATAACGAGGCCGATGGCTATTGCCGTGGTGACGGCTGTGCTTCGGTCATCGTAAAGCGCCTTGAGGACGCCGAGGCGGACCAAGATCGCATTCTTGCTGTAATCCTGGGCACTGCCACCAACCACTCAGCTGATGCCATTTCCATCACACATCCCCACGGGCCCACACAATCGATTCTCTCGCGGTCGATTCTCGATGACGCTGGTGTCGACCCTCTTGACGTTGATTACGTCGAGATGCACGGAACTGGCACACAGGCTGGTGACGGCACGGAGATGAAGTCGGTCACAAATGTTTTCGCCCCTGCCGATCGCAAGCGACCGGCAGACAGGCCGCTGTACCTTGGTGCTGTTAAGGCCAACGTAGGACACGGCGAAGCTGCCTCCGGTATCACGGCGCTGTGCAAGGTTCTGATGATGCTCCAAAAGAACGCGATTCCTCCCCATGTCGGTATCAAGGCTGGATCCGTCATCAACAAGACCTTCCCCAAGGATCTTTCAGAGCGCAATGTCAACATTGCCTTCCACACTACTCCCTTCAGGAGAAAGGATGGCAAGCCGAGGAGAGTTTTCATCAACAACTTCAGCGCTGCCGGTGGCAACACTGGTCTTCTGATTGAGGATGCGCCCAAAACTACTGAGGCGGCTCGTGACCCCCGAAGCCACCACATCGTCACACTGACGGGCAAGTCTAAGTCGGCCATGGTCCGCAACGCGGAGCGCCTCGTCGGGTGGATGGAGAAGAACCCCGATACCCCTCTCTCCAACATCGCCTACTCTACCACTGCCAGAAAGATCCAGCACTACTGGCGCATGAACGTCTCGGTTACCGACCTTGATGACGCCAAGAGGCTGATCACTGAGCGCCTCAAGGAGAACTTCGTTCCTGTTCTCCCTGAGCAGCCCAAGGTGGCTTTCATGTTTACCGGACAGGGCTCTCACTACGCCTCGCTCGGCAAGGAGTTCTACGAGCAGTACTCGGTCTTCAGCAACAGCATTGATCAGTTCAACCACCTTGCACAGGTCCACGGGTTCCCTTCGTTTCTGCCGCTGATTGACGGCAGCGAGCCCGACGTTTCCAAGCTGTCGCCCGTTGTTGTGCAGCTTGGTCTCTGCGCCTTCGAGATGGCTCTCGCGCGCCTGTGGAACTCGTGGGGTATCAAGCCCTCAGTCGTCTTGGGCCACAGCTTGGGAGAGTACGCCGCGCTTAACATTGCCGGTGTCCTTTCTCCCAGCGACACCATCTACTTGGTTGGTGCTCGTGCTCAGCTCCTGGTTGACAGGTGCACCGCTGGCACACACGCGATGCTGGCCACCATGGGATCTGTCGAGACTGTCACCGAGGCTCTCGGTGCCAAGGCCAACAGTGTCAACATTGCATGCATCAATGGCCCTCGTGAGACTGTTCTCAGTGGTGAGGCTGCTCAGATGGCCGAGATCGCGCAGGACCTCGCCGCCGGCGGCTTCAAGTGCACGCAGCTCCGCGTGCCCTTTGCCTTCCACTCGGCTCAGGTCGAGCCCATCCTCGATGAGTTTGAGAAGCTCGCTGAGGCGGTTCAGTTCAACACCCCTCAGGTCCCCATCATCTCGCCTCTGCTCGGCAAGCTGGTTGAGGGTGAGTCGATTGATGCGGCCTACCTCCGCAACCACGCACGTGAGGCTGTCAACTTCCTCGGTGGTCTTGTGTCTGCCCAGCAGACCGGCACCATCGATGAGAAGACGGTCTGGCTCGAGGTTGGCCCCCACCCAGTCTGCGCCGGCATGGTCAAGGCTGCTTTCGGCGGTGCTACCATCGCTGTGCCTACTGTTCGCCGCAACGAGCTGCCGTACAAGACTCTGACCAACACCCTGTGCACACTGCACTCGGCTGGTCTGAACGTCGACTTCAACGAGTATCACCGTGATTTCGCCGCCTCGGTCCGCCTGCTCGACCTCCCCAGCTACTCGTTCGACGAGAAGAACTACTGGCTCCAGTACTCTGGCGACTGGTGCCTCACGAAGAACCGCGTCGGCGCCGCTGGTCCCAAGTCAATTGAGTCCGCTAAGCCCAAGCTGTCGACTACATCGGTCCAGAAGATCGTCAAGGAGGAGATCAAGGGTGATGTCTGCACCATCGAGATTCAGTCCGATCTCCACCAGGAGCAGCTCCGCAACGTCGTCACTGGTCACTTGGTCAATGGTGCTCCTCTCTGCCCATCGACCCTCTACGGTGACATGGCCATGACTGCTTGCGACTACGCCTACAAGCAGCTCATTCCTGGTACCGAGAAGATTGGCTGCAACGTCGCCGGAGTTGAGGTCCCCAAGACGCTCATCTTTGACGAGACCAGCAAGACCCAGATCCTGACGATGAAGGTTGTTGCCAACGCTAAGGCTGGCTTCGCTGACATTGTTTGGTCAACTGGCGAGGGTGCCAAGAAGGTTGAGCACGCTACCTCGCGGGTCACCTACGGCAACATTGATGACTGGCAAAACGAGTTCGACCGCGTCGCCTACCTCATCAAGGCTCGCATTCAGTCTCTCGAGGAGGCTGAGCGCCGCGGTGATGCATCCAAGATTGGTCGTGGACTGGCCTACAAGCTGTTCACTGCTCTGGTTGACTACAACTACCGCTTTAAGGGTATGGACGAGGTGATCCTCGACAGCGACACCTGCGAGGCCACTGCCAAGATCAAGTTCCAGACCAAGCCCGAGGATGGTACCTTCCACTTCAGCCCCTTCCACCTCGACAGCGTTTGCCACATCTCCGGGTTCATCATCAACGGAACCGATGCTGTCGACTCCCGCGAACAGGTCTACATCTCGCACGGCTGGAGCTCGCTGAGGTTCACTGAGATCCCCGATCCCACCAAGGAGTATCGCAGCTACATCCGCATGCAGCCCGTCAGCGGCACCAAGATGTACTCTGGTGATGCTTATGTCTTCTCTGGTGACAAGGTCATCGGTATCGTTGGTGATATTCGGTTCGCTGCTGTCCCCCGCAAGGTCCTCAACATGATCCTCCCTCCCCGCGGCGCCGCCGCCGCCGCTGCTCCTGCTGCCCGCGCTGCCCCGGCCGCTAAGGCTGCTCCTGTCAAGACCGCTGCCCCCAAGAAGAAGAAGGAGACGGTGACGCCATCCAACATCAGCAAGGTCAACCAGAAGCTCAAGAGCGTTGTCACCGAGGTCATGGATATCCTGGCCAAGGAAGTTGGCTGCAGCCACGACGAGCTCGCCGACAACATTGCCTTCACCGATCTCGGTGTCGACTCGCTCATGTCCTTGACCGTCAGCGGCCGGATTCGTGAGGAGATGGATCTCGATCTCCACTCGAACGCCTTCGTCGACTACCCCACCATCGGTGCCTTCAAGGGATACCTCGCTCAGTTTGAGACTCCCGGCCGCAACCAGAGCATCTCGTCGCAAGACTCTGATGATGACTCTGACAATGAGTCGCCTGAGATTGAGCTCGAGTCCGACTCTAACGTCACTACCCCTCCCGATGACAGCGAGACTGGCTCCCTCAAGGGCGATGCCTCTGCCGGCGGTAACGAGGAGCTTCGCAACATCATCCGTGACACCATCGCTTCTGAGATGGGAACCGAAGTCGATGAGATCTCGGCTGCGCCTGATCTTGCCAACCTCGGCATGGACTCGCTGATGAGCTTGTCGATTCTCGGCACCCTCCGCGAGAAGACTGGGCTGAACATCCCCTCGGATCTCTTCGTCTCCAACCCTTCGCTGAAGGATGTTGAGCGTGCTCTTGGTATCGCTGATGCGCCTAAGAGGCCTGCAGCTCCCGCGAAGCAAGTCAAGGTCCAGGCCCCTCCCGCTCCCGCAGCGCCCAAGCACCCCAAAATTGGTCTTGAGGAGCCCGCTCCTCCCAAGCCCCCAAGGCCGACCAATGCCGTCGATGCTTACCCCCACCGCAAGGCTTCCTCAGTCCTCCTTTCCGGAAGCCATCGCACTGCTACCAAGCACCTTTTTATGGTGCCTGATGGCAGCGGCTCCGCTACCTCGTACACCGAGATCGCGGATGTTGGTGGCGAATGGGCCGTCTGGGGCCTCTTCTCCCCCTTCATGAAGACTCCTGAGGAGTACAAGTGCGGTGTTTATGGCATGGCCACCAAGTTCATCGAGGAGATGAGGCGGCGCCAGCCCAAGGGCCCGTACTCGGTTGCTGGCTGGAGCGCTGGTGGTGTGATCGCCTATGAGATCGTCAATCAGCTCACCAAGGCTGGCGAGGAGGTCGAGCACCTTGTCATTATCGATGCTCCTTGCCCAGTCACCATCGAGCCCCTCCCCCAGGGTCTCCATGCCTGGTTCGCCTCCATCGGCCTGCTCGGCGATGGCGATGACAAGAAGATCCCTTCATGGCTTCTTCCCCACTTCGCCGCCTCGGTCACCGCTCTCAGCAACTACGATGCCGAGCCGATTCCCAAGGACAAGTGCCCCAAGGTCACCGCCATCTGGTGTGAGGATGGTGTCTGCAAGCTCCCCAAGGACCCCCGCCCGGAGCCCTATCCCAAGGGTCACGCTCTGTTCCTGCTCGACAACAGGTCAGACTTCGGTCCTAACCGCTGGGACGAGTATCTTGATATCAACAAGATGACCTTCCGCCACATGCCGGGCAACCACTTCTCCATGATGCATGACGACTTGGTATGTTTCCCATCCCTCTCTTGTCATTGATCCAACACATGCTAACAAAAACCAATAGGCTAAGCAACTTGGCATTTTTGTTCGGGAAGCCCTCTTGTAAATTGCAGAAAAGCGGCACGACGATGTGTGGATGACTTGAACGACTACCTTAACACTTTCTGTCTTTTGCCGGGTGCCTTGTTCGCGAGTCAAGGACACCCAACCACACACACATATACACACACACACACACCTTGTAATTCCATATATTCTTATTCCCCTCCAGGCTGGACAAAGGGAATATCTCGGGGTTGGGCATCGGTCACTTATGGGGTTGTTGGTCTTTGCTTTTTTTTATTGTGTCCATTCTTGGACACCGGGGAAGGGCGTTCCTGATCACTTTTGCTTTTTTTTGCTTTCTGCGCCTAAAGCATTGCACAGTGGGTATTTTGGTCTTGTCTGATAACTGTTTTCTCCTTTTTTATATCGATCTATTATAGACTATCTGGCTTCTCGAGTTAATAATTGTCCATTTATTGGTTTTATCATCTCTCTGTCTCATCCTCTCTTTTAACTATTGTGATATGACTTGCCTGCCTTGGCGTCTAGGTGTGGAAAGTTGATGAAGAGGAGAGGAGAGTGGATTGTTTTGTACACCACAAAAGATATGATCGGCGCGCCTTGTCTTCCTCTTGTCTTTTGTCGTCTCCTTTGCTCATATATCATCATCACATCATCGATCGATACGACAACTGCTGCTACTTGGCTTTTGGACTTTAATCACTTGGTACTGCTGCTGTTAGGTACGCAGGCAAGGCCCGATATTTCTTCGCTTTTCATAGATAGGTACAGATCAGACTGAATTGATACAGCCGTTGGTTTTAGAACTTGTGTCCCTTGTGCATGTTCGTGAGTGAGATGTGAGGGAGAGATGGGAGGTGAGTGTCTGGTGGTGTCCCCAAGTGGGGATGATTTCAATTCGAGACCGTGTCTCATGCATGGTGTTGAATATTATCTGGCCAGGTCATGTCACGTCAGTCACGTTGTCAATCACAAGTGTAAAAGCGAGGGCAAGTGGTGTTGGTGTGTTACTGTTGGTGTGAACCAGTTTGTTCTATTCCAGCTTTCTCTTCAAAAGAAGAGAAGAGGTCGCCCGTCCTAAGTTTGTCTACCTGCTCCGAAAGGAGAGTGCCTTGGTAGGTATCATTATGCCAACGCTAACTAACAGGTTCAAGACCGATGTCAGCATCGGGTCTCTCGCTCTGCAGTCAGGTTATGTATGTATGCTGGTAGGAGGCAGTCTAGTACGCGAAGCAGTTCACGCACTTCGCGGTCTCATGGCCGCAGGTGTTGCACCATTGCGAGGGGCTGGCGCCTTTGTGGTCGCCCGAGCACTGGCAGCAGATCCACATCTTGGCTTCTGTTGTTTGGGGGGTATTCCTTTGGCAAGGGGAGGAAGGGTGGATCTGCTCTTGTTCTCTCGGTACCTTTGGGTCGGGTCAAGTCAAGTCCAGTTGGCTAAAGACGACACACACACACAGAGAGAGAGAGAGAGGGGCGACGATGGTGGCTTTTCCTAGCTACACAGGTCCGCTCTCTCCTGCCGACGGCGCTCTTCTTATGTTTGCTCCGGATGCTTCTTTGTTCAACAATACCCTTGTGTAGGGGCGCCATGGTCATATCACTAGGGCATTCGCGCGGTTACGATCTCTTTGTTCTTCGTCGAGCGACGAGTTGAGCTGTCTTGTTGCTAGGTGCTGTTCCAGGCCTAGAAGAGAGCGGCCTGGTGTCAAAGAAAGGAGTGACTGGCTGACCGACTGAGGCCGGGTCGTCGATATGGCGCCCCCCACTCTACTTCTGAGAGACAGGAGAAAGAGAGAGACGAGGTCGGACCGTTTTTCTTTTCTTTCCATCTTTCTTCAAACCTCGTCGTCAAACGGGATGCGACAAAACGGTGCCTGGGCCTGTGGGTGTTTCTTTATCGTTCCATGTACTTCTACTTCTTGTCAGACAGACAGAAAGACTGCTTCCTCTGCTCCTGGAAACAATACCGCCCCTCGGTTATCACCATCGCGGCCCGCGGACGCTGGGTTCGACTTCCGACCGCCGACTGGAGCCGAAGCGCCGGTATCTGCATGATTGTGGCCAGTTGTGGTGGGAATACCCGATGCGGCGCGATAGCCATTTCCGAACAGGGCCACACCCCCCCCTGAGCAGATTTATCTTACCGGTTGGGTATACCTGGTTGTTTATCAATTTCCCTTTTCGGGCCCCGTTAATATCGGTCGGTAGTGGGAGGTTGTCAGATTCTCGAACATATTTCAATCGCCGACTAACCGACCGACCGACCGACCGAACCGAGGCGACATCAGCAAGTTGAGCGAATGAGGGTGGGGGGGTGAGCCCACCTACCTAGGTGCCCAGATCACATCAGGAGGCTGATATCGCCAATTCTAGACACTCAGAGAGAGAACCCCCATTTTTGCGCCTCGATCGCAATATATCTACCCGCCTGTCCGCCCGTGCCTTATCTGCCTCTCATCCATCTAGAACCACTCATTCATCATCTGTTCACCCACTCACCGGGAAATCGGAAATCGGACCTTCCTGTCATCGTCAGCAGCCTGGCTGTGCTGGTTTCACCTATACAATCTCACCGCTATGGATACCTAGGTACATTATTATGGTGTTGTGGGGGGTGTAAGCGCCACACAAGAGCTACCAACTAACTGCCATGTCCGCCCGGGAACAAGTCGAATGGCATGACATGATTGCCCGTCCGCACAAGGCTGACGGACGGGAAAGGGGTGGGCGGGCGGCTGATAATTAGCGGCCGGTGAGGTGACGTGCCAAGTGCGCCGATGCCGTGCCGTTCTCAACATTGCGGCGATTGGTCTCCCAAGTTTGGTGTTTCTGTCTGGTCTTTATCCTCTCCCCGGTGTAAGAATAGAAGGTGAGCGAGTGAGTCCGATGCGATACCCAGTCGCTATGTTGACTGTGTTTTGTTTCCGGACACGAGTCCACGACGCCGATGCCGACGCCGACAAAGTTCCCAATGGGTCCCAGCCAAAAACAGCTCCGTATGCGGCTGACGGAGGGATTTCTCAACCTCAACATTTGGTCCGGGCCGGCTCGGTTTGGCGAGTGTCTCTGTGTGTGAGATTCATTCCTCCTTGCTCCTTTTACTCCCCGGAGAAACGACTTCCCGAGCCTCCGCCGCAACAACGCACATTGCCCACGACGAACGACCAAACCAACAGGCCGCCTGCCCTCCTCCCCTTCAGCTTCTGTGCAACCACAGCGTTTTTGCGCAATTGGCACCGCAGCGGTACGCTCAGTGCAGACTGGCGGGAATGATTACGCAGGTGATAACCCCCCTTGCGCTCGTATTCGCGGCTGAGGATACGGACGTGGATGGGATGGCCTGCCAGAGAGGCAGTGAGTATACCACCACCCAACGACGGGAAGTGAAGGGATAGATGGGATCGGATGCGGGTGGTTGGCTCCCAGCTTCCAGCTTCCAGTAGCATGATCCAGTCCCCACCACAGACACAGCCGTGATTCGATTCTCTCCCAGCCCGGCCCAGCTCAGCCAGCCCAGGGTAGCATTACTCCGTACCTCAAACATCACTCGTACAGGTAAGGTATAGCGCTGCCGTGGTTCGTCGCACGGCATCCATTTATTTCATCACGAGGAAATCGCCATTATTATTACTGTGGGTGTGTGTGTGTGTGTGCACCTCAACTCATATCGAAATCCGAAAAAGATAAGGTGTGCGTGTTCGTGTCTTAGCCGCCATCGAGATGAGATGGGCCCAAGACCGAGCTGAGAGCCCCGCACAACACCAAGCAGACACAAACATGCCCGGGGTATCGCAGTTGTGTTTCCAGAAGAAATCGCGCTCAATCTTGAATGTCCCAGCCATTCTGGCCTCTGGCCCGAGTCTCTAGGACACTCACCTTACTGTCGTCCCGTCCCTCAATTGACATATGAGATGTAAGCGGCAGTGGTCCTAGTTCCCCCTCTCTTCAGATCGATCAGATGCTACAGGATTTAACCTCCGTTCATCTGCGCAGTGCAAGTGTAAGCGGGAAATAAAAAGGGGGCGAAACATAACAAAACACAACAAGGCGAAAAGAATCCGGAGCTGCAACCTCCACTTTCACATGCTTATCTCCTGTGTCTTCTTCTCTCTCCTGACCTTTTCGCCTTGCATGTTTAGACTGTAGTTATTCCTGCTGTTGCTACTGTCATTTCTGCTGTAGGAAGACATACCCTGCATTGCTTGCTTCGATGCCGCAGCCCGTCGCACAGCCAGCTCCATCACGACCGTGATTGCGCTTTCCACCACCCTGGAAATGTATGTTCACCGGGAAGCCTCGGGTTCTGCCCTGGAGATAGAGCGCTGACACCATGACAAGGATACGTCGACGGAAACTTTCTTCTCCCCTTCCAGAACGTGTAACACAATGAGAGACACCCCAGGGGAGAATGCAGCCATGCGGCAAGGAGACTGAGCAAACCCATCCATCGATAGCGGGAGAGAGGAGAAAGCCTGTGATTACGCGCCGCGGCATTGACTTCAACGCGCGGGAGTTTTTCTCTGCTACGTTCCACGACGCCGCATGCTGACTCCCTCCCAAGGCGTTCTGCGCCGCGTGCTTTGACATGGACGAGACAAATCTGATCCGAAGAGCGTAAGCCCCGTCCTGTGAATCGCAACTACCCGCCGTTCCACTGCCTATATAGACAATTCCGTGCAGTTATCTGTCCAACACTAAGCATGGGGAAACTTAACTCTTGAGTTCACCCTTGTCCATGTTATTATCCAAGACAGATGCAGGGCAGGGGAGGAACTTAAAAGCCACCCGCTGTACTCATCAGCAAAACCTTTGCCCAGTAACTGCACCAAGGAGGAATGGACGGCGCTTTGGCCTCAAATCAGCACACGAAACACTTATAGATTGAGCTTGGATTCAATCATGTGGTATCTGCCATCTTGGACCACTGGGCTCTCCTTTGGATTTTGGTTTTGTGCGTTATCTCCACCCATGAATGCTTGGCGTGGGTTACCCCGTCGACCAGGTTGACGGGAGGCCGCATGATGGAACTTTCCCTCCGGAGACAGGAAACTGTTGCACAACCTCGTGGCTTACTCACCGGGCCCGGAGCATCAAGGTGCCTTCATCACCCCGGAGGTGTTTCTCAGCCTTCTAACCCTCCCGCCGATCCTACCGAATAGACGTTACGCGTGGGTATGTCTCCGGCACTGCCCCAGGAGAAGGCGGTGGCTGCAGAGCTTGATTAGCCATGTGGGACTTCACTTGAAGCTGGTTCGATATCTTGTCAAACTGTACTCAGTCCCGAATATCGCGTGCTCGTGATGGAAGGGCAAGGGGGAGGAGTCTTCGATCCAACAGCCCGCCTGTATTACATACAGTTCGCGCCATGCAGGGGACATGAGCACTTTGTTGACGTGTGGGAGAGCAGACATTCTTTCAACGGGAAAGGGGTCAGTTGGAATGGGCCGGCCGCTTCCTGGTGGCTTGGGAGGATTTCTCTCCCTCCCTCTCACTTGAGTGGACGTTAGGTACAGACAGTACAATAAACAACAAACGAGCTAGCCGGAAGATTGAGCCGGCTCAGGGCAGTCGAGACGTGTGCGTTGGAAAGTTTGCTAGCCTATCCGTAGTCGGGGTTTCTTTGAGGCGGCTCGCGCTTTTTGGGGGCTCTCCCCTGGATTGGCTTTCGAGTATCGAAAGCGTAATATCAGGGCGCTTGCAACGGAAGCCTTCGCGGCAACCGCCTGCTGGGAGAAACAAGGGCGGAATCTCCTCCGGCACCTGTGGTTCGCTTCTCAATATCACCTCGCAGCCCAACAAAGCCTGCGGCCCGACTTCTCGACAGACCTGCTGCGCAAGGGCCCAGATAGCTGAACGCAGGCCTTGATAGGGCACTGTACCGGCCAAGACAATGAGGGCAAATCCTCCCCTGACCGTCGGGTAGGGCATCCGCCTTCCAGCCAGTTCAGTACGGATAGAGGACTGGCAAGCGGGTCCGCTGTGCGCATTCAGAGCCTTAACGCGTTCTCTGCCCTCTGCGCAGAATGATAAGCTGGATAGAACATGTAGCAAATCCTCTGTGATCTCACCTGTGATAGAGTTGCCTCGTGCACCGGATAGGGCGAGAAGTCTCTCCGGCATAATCGCGTGGCAAGTGACGACAGGGTCCCGAAAGCCACGGGAATGCACGAGCTAGTGTTGTCTTTGACCTGCCGTGACGATCGACACTAGAAGCACAGAAGAGCCGCTTACCGCTGAGTTGAAGACTCGCAGCTGGGGACTCCTGGCTCTGACAGAACGCAATCCTTGCCCGTGTGACCGAGCACATCACGACATGGGCGGGCCATGCCATGGCGATGTGAGGTGTCCTTGGTAGGGGAGCTTCGGCAGAGGCGCCGGTCTTTCAGGTCCATGTACTCGTAGAATCGGCAGGAGGCACGCCCAAGGTTCCGATGGTTTGACGAAGCGGTCGCATCGCGACCCACGATCTGCGGTCATGCTGCAAGCACCTTGAATGGGGTTTACCGCTTTGAGTCGGCGAAACATGCAAGACCACAGAATCCCTGTTGAGTGGTGATACAGCGGTGACAGGCATCGAAGGGGCCAGCGAAGATCGGGCGACAGAACCCGGAGTCGCTTTTGTCACCGTCTCGGTGTGCTCGTGCTACCGTGCTTGCAAGCCAGCGCGAGAAGACACTCGATAGATAGACGCTGAAAAGCCTCAAGGTTCACCAGCGTGACGAGGACCACGGGACTCTTCCGACGATGGCTGCGTTGGTCCAGCTAAGCCCAGCCAGCCCAGCAGCAGCACATCTGCAGGCGTTCCCAAGCGCCTACCCAATGCTATCAATCATCAGTCCGAGCTCAGCGGTGTGAGATGAACGACATGTTGTCATCGGCAGCCGCAAGACAGACAGGGTTCCTGCAGTGCGCTTGTGATGGGAGATGCTGTTGCACATTCTCTGCCCTCTTTGATGCCTGTTCGTTGTTGGCTTCTTCCGAGCGTGTTCGGCGATCATGATGTGGTGGCTGGGTGGCTTCCCATGCTCAACGAGGGGAGAGGATTCCGGAAAGAAAAAAAAAGCCACACTTGTCGGTAGCTAGAGGGCGGAAAGTGGTTGCAACGCCACGAGGTGTGTAGACGCCAAACGCGCGCGGTGTGTTCGGGCTCCAGCTCTCCCATTCGGGAACCTAAACCATGACGTGCAGAAACCTCAGGCAATTTTGGCAAATGCTGTCTCGCTTGAGCCGGTGACAAGAGCTGGGCTCATGTGGTCTGCCAGGTATGCTGCCAGTGCGTCCAAGATTCCAAGATTCCAGGATCCCTCGAGGGTGCATGGTTGTGTATGGTAGGCACGGGAGACGGCCAGGACTGGATATTCCGGGCAACTTTTTCGTGAACGCGCAACGAGGTGTCGAAATTTCCTCGGAGCCTCGCGTCTCACGAGCGAGCGCCACGTCAACCGTCTCGGGGTTAGCCATGGCGGGGATGGTGTGCTCTGATCGTCACCCAAGATGCCCTTCTGGGGAGCACAGCGACAACTTGGGACTGCATTCTCAACTGCGGCGTTCTCTTTTGGGGCTTGATCACTGCTGGGATGGCGAGCGACACTGAGAGGCCTGTTGGTGGGGGATCGCCCCGGCTTGCGGTTGGGCATACTTTGTAGGGGGGCTGAACAGTGCCAACGATGCGATTGGGCTTCCTTTGGCTCACCCGTTGCTGCTGCTCTGTGCCTCTCCTCCCGACTGAGCATCTGCGGGATCTCAACAGCCAATTCTTTCGCTGGTGATTATCTGCCACATCTCATGCTGGGAGCCAGGCGCATGCCCGTCCAATTCGGATGTCCCTCTTTGCGGGTAACGCATTGCATGGGCCATTTACCGTTGGTGCGGTTGAGTCTGGTCCTGGTCGTGCCCTGTCAGCTAGCCTAGGTAGTCTTTGGCAAGTCAATTTTGATGCCCTGTGGCTTCCACACCCAATCCAAGCACAATGCTGGAAAAGAATGCCACGGCGCCGCGCAAACTGGAAGCAGGTTTGCGCTAACATACGCCTGTTTAAGATTGCGGGCTCACATCTGGGCCCGTCTCGCGGAGCCACACGCTGTTCTCCCAGCCCTCCTGGTCGATGTGGACGAAAGGAGGGCGGGCGCTATGAGCGCTTCGTGGCATTGAGGGCTGCAGATGCGCTGCATCACAGGGGTGGCGGCGCCGTGGGATGCAATCAGTGGGAACGCAGCGATGCTGTGATTGACAGGCCGACAACCCCTCACCAGCAACATGACCGCACGTCTTCCACAATTCGTCGTGTTGAGCTTGTGAGTCCTAAGAGAGTGTACAGCTCGGCGCAGGGGCTCATGACAAGTACCCCCAATCTTGGATGATCGACGGCGTGTGGTGTTGAGATCCTAGACACGGGAGCAAGGCTCAGATACGGAGTCATCTCAGCTATCTTTTGCCAGGAGGAGATGCTGCTGCGTAGTGCGCACCGATATGTTTCAGGCGCATGACCTATTGCCTCGCCTGGAGTGGAAAAGATAAGGGCGCTGTGTCGCTCTTGCCTATCGTGCCCTCTATCATTCCAGGTTGCTTCACGCCTGCGCAGCCTGTCCAGCCAACTGATGCATCACTACTCGAGGACTGATCAGAGGTATGTGATTAACGAGGGCTTGGCACACTCATCCGTACGTAGTAATCACGATAACAGGAGCGGCGATTGGCGGGGCCCTGAACATCGAAATTCTCCGAGATGTTTCTTGCTGGGAGCTTTGACACGGACCTTTTTTACATCGAAGAGGTTACGTACTGTATTTGCACATACATCCTCCCATCTGGTCAGCTTCGAATTGGAAGCCGTATTGTTTCAGTTTTGAACTTCAGCTGTTTTCGCTTGAGCGACTCCTGCGTTCGAGCCCAAGTACGTGTGCGATAAGTTTTCGTCATCACCAAGCCCCAGCTTCCCTCCCTGTGGTTCATCGATCTTGACAGGACAAGCCTGGTTCCGAACAGCACCCCAGCATACGCACCACCCAATGCGGACTGAGCATCCGGGGCTGCATCATACCACTCTAGTGAACCCTCCAGGTAACGGTGTAACGCTGAGTTTCGAGAAAGCAACCAAGCGGTTGACAGAATAATGCGAACTGCAATGGTTGGCCCCTGCGTTTGTGGCCTGATCCTAACAGCCACTACCAATTCTGCAACACTTCCACCTTTTCAACGCACCGCACTCTCCAGATCTCTCGCCAATTGAGAATTTCTGGCGAGCTGTAAAGTGGCATATTTCCGTTAACATTTCGATAACCGGCCGTGGATTAATGGAGTTGGTGTTGGCTGGTTGGGAGCGAATATCACAGTCGAAGATCAGCCAAAATGTGAATTCCATGGTAGTGCGAATGCAGGAAGTGATAGCGTCTGGAGGTCTCATGACAGGCTGGTAACACGCCCTGACTTAAAGGTACCAGCTTGCAATACAAATTTAGCCGTGTGGCAATGTACCTGCAGGTAATGAGTTCGCTTTTTTCTTTCAACCGCTTGGCAACTCACCCCGCGGGAAAAGCACTGAGAGCCGCACACTTGATCCTGAGGGCTCATGCACACGGCAGGGACCTAGTCAGGCCCTGTGTGGTTCATGATTTCTTTTGCTGATCTGTCAGATCATCCAACGGCGGCTTGCTTGCCACCAAGGGAGGCAGGACCTTTTTGGCGCGGGAGCTGGAGGCTTCCGCACCCAGCGCCGTCCATCGCTGGTCTGGGCTGTCTGGCGCCGACCATGTGTACATAGCGGTCGCCCTAGCTCGCCCTGCCCTGACCCAGCTCCAAACCCAGCGGCACTCTCGCAGGCCGTCCTGTTCAGGCTTCAGCTGGCTGCGTAGTTTGCACCCTATGTTCGTTTCTGGCTATCAGAAGCACTCTTCGATTCGCTGGTCTGCCTCCTCGATGCTGGTTGGAGAGCATCAGGAGACCCTGGACCTCTGCTTGCTGCGTGCGCACTTCGCCTTGCAGGTGCTCTATTTGTAGAATGTAGGATACATGCATTGATTCCAAGTGGCAACCCAGATGTAACTGTGGAGCAGTTGGCAGTGGGCAGCCAAACGAGTAGCCGACCGACATTTCTCCATATTCATGATCAAACAGCTTACCTACCTTACCATGACCTGACCTGGCCTTGGTGGGCTTGAAGTTCTGCAGAAGCTTGGCCCCCAAACCTGCCCCGCCCCAGCTGCCCCGCTTTCCGCGCCCGTTTCTTCCATTCCCGCCTTAGCTGGACCCATACCAATTCATGTATCGCATATGCGAGGCTGGACACCCCGGGGTGCGATCAATGGCGTCACGCGTCACCCGCTCACGTATCCCAGGGGTGATCGCCCCAAGCGTCCCTCCCAAATCATTCCAACATCGACTACGGATCCGTGCTTGCGGTACTATCGCGCTACAGAAACAAGCGTGAGCGTTGCGATCAGCGGCCCGCCACCTTGCAAGGCACTCTCAGAACACACTATCTACCTGTTTGGCTTCCCTCGCTCTAGTTTCTTCTGTGAGTTTTTTTTTTTGGGAGCAGCCAAGCTGTTGGTGCGCAAATGCGCTCTCGGCATGCCTTGGGTCCGCCAGGGGCTCTTGACCCGCGGATCGGCTGCGGCTCTCACCGTCTCCATCGCGCTGATGCCAGGTCCTCGTTGTTCGCTCCCTCTAGGCATGTCGCTGTGAGAGCCAACAGAGTTCCCTGCCAGAGTTGGTCGGGCTCTCCGTCGCCCCCTGTCCCCGCAAGAAGGCCTTCTGACGAGTGCCTCGTTTTCGGAAGGCTCGGTAGGCCCCAGGGTTCCTGCCTCGGCAAGGAACACCCATATGCCTTCGATTCGCTAACCAGGGCAGCCACGATGGGGACGGGATCTGTTGGCAATGCTGTTGTGCCAGAGGACAGGCGCAGACAGCGAAAGTCACCCACCCTCCCGTCTGCCGCTCCATGTCTCCCCACGGCCCAGCGACCAGTGACCAGACAGAGCTCAGGGCAGAAGTGCTCGACGCTCACTGCCCACTGCCCACGGGCGGGCTGACCCAGTCTCACACGCCTCCGTCGCCTAAGTGGGTCGTGTCTCTAAAATATGGCCCGGGTTTGAGCGTAGCGCGGCGTCTTTTAACCGGGCTTCCTGGTTCCCTTTTAAGCATAGCTAGCTGGTGGACGGTACAAAGTACTTCACTCACACCACACTCAGACCTAGCCAATCAACCTCTACTTCGTACCTTCCCTGCGCCATACTTCTACCTCATGTCCACCACCTCAACCCTCCCTGTCGTCTCCGGCCTCCTCCTCCTCCACTCTCGCTCCCACACGCCTTAATTGCAACCTCCCCATCCCCATCCCCTCCCCCAACACACGCTTCCTCTCGCACCTCGGCCAGCCTCGCTCGCTCCGCTGTCCTCGGGTCCAGGAACGCTCCAGCACTGGTTCATGGCGGTGACATAGTCAGCTTCCACTGCCATTGTCGTTTTGGTCGTCTCACGTTCACGGCGACCCACCCGCTCGCTCTCCACGCCTCTCGTTGCTGCTGCCATAATACGTAGTTTATCCTGCACACATCTCGAACCGCCAAACGTTATATTGTAATACATCCCCACCCCTCACCCGACTAATACAACCTATATACGCCCTGCCGCTTGGCCACCCCTCCTTCCCGCGGCTCGAGGATCCCGTCTTTCCTATATACCATGCCCACGATCGTTTCCACCGTCATTTAGACCTGCCAACGCCGCGATCTCGAACTGCACCGTCACAAAGGCACCCAGACCACCGGCCCCAGAACCCAGATCTCAGGCCCCAGAACCCAGAATCCCGCCAGCTCCGGACTCCCTCCCGCCCAGGCATTTCGCACCATGGCCTCCGCAAAGCCTCGCCAGCAAAGGCTCCGCGCATCGTGCGACGGCTGCTTTCTCGCAAAGGTCAAATGCTCCAAAGCGCGTCCGATATGCTCCCGGTGCCTTGCCTGCGGAATCGAGTGCCGCTACTCGCCCTCCAGCCGAGCTGGGAAACCCAAGTCGGACAGCAGCGCCAACATGCAGAGCTCGATGGTGGCCGACATGTCGGCCATGTCACCCGTATCCGACGACAAGGGGATGGTCTATCCCTCCCACCATCCCGTCCCGGGGCTGTACAAGCTGGAGACTGGATGGCACACCCCGCCGACCAGCGTTGACGGGGGCATGAGCCGCAGCCACTCCATGTCTGGCCTCGCGATGATGGGCGTCGAGACAAGTCCGGCTGGCCACGCCGATCCGAACATGGCCGGCGACATGTACGCGGGCGGCATGCCTTGGACACCACCAAACGACATGACGGCGCAGTTTATCGACTCGCCAGGAATGGCCGCCCAAATGGGACAGGGTCATGGTCGGTCTCAGTCCTATGATTTCGCTATGCCAAGCCCGATGGGCACCTGGCCAGATCCGAACTCCCACGACATGTATGCCTACGGCCAGCAGCAGCAGCAGCTCCCGACACCCGGCAGCATGCCGCCAAACTATTTTCCCAGTCCCACAGCTACGCCGCATCTCAGGCCCAGCCCGCGGCATAAGTCGGCATCTGGTGGCTCTTCCGGGTCGTGCACATGCTTCACAGCCTGTCTCCAGTCACTTCAGGCCCTTCATAACGCTTCATCTCCATCGTCACCACCTTTCGACATTGTACTCTCGTTAAATCGGAAAGCAGTCGAGGGTTGCGCTTCGATGATGAGTTGTCCGAGGTGCATGAGCCGCTCAGGCACGCACACAGCCGCCATGCTTCTCGCGACTGTCATTGGAAAGATCGCCTCTTTTTACAAAAACGCGTCCCACACATATTTTGATAACGGTTCAATGCCAAGCGCTACCTCCCCAAGTGCCCTCGGGGTGAGTTTGGGGGCGTACACGCTTATGGGCGAGGAGGGTCGTTGGCTGGAAATGGAGATCCTGGCGCGCGAGTTACGCAAGCTCGAGGAGGTCTACGCCCAGTTCAGGGAAGTCTGCGCCGATCTCTCTGAGGACCCGGAAGTGAGCAAGGCGATGATTGGGTACCTCGGCCACACGCTGGGCTCTACACTGGAGGTCATTCACCACAGAAAAGGCGACATGACATATACATAAACCAACTCACACACTCGCTCATATCAACCAGCGCCGATTCTTCCAAATGACCTCTACACTCGTCGCGTCTCACGACCGCCCCATTCGGGGACACGAATATACGTTTTACATCATTTCTGGACGAAATGATAAGAGTCCCACGAAAAGTACGAGGAGGGCTCGATGACCCGTTCATGACCAAAGTGAGATAATTTATATTGTCTATTCTGTTTTTATTCTCTTTTTCATGGTTTATTGTTTGACCCTGTCAGAAGGGGTCCACAGATCTCGGTTACATATGGACTTGGCATCCTGGCGAAAAGGGCGTTTTGCGAGAAAGGCACTATTTAGGCATGGCTACGTGGGTCTGTGGGAAGCACTGGTTTCAATGGAGATGTTGGGATCACTCGTTCATGTTTACGACAGGGAAAAGGCGGCTCGGAGTGAGATGGCGAAACGGTTGCTAGTCACTTGTCTCTTGTCAGTGGATACCTGGCGTTCTCGACACCATCTTATGGCTGGGAAGCCAAGGCGGGTAGAATATGCGGGGGTTTCTCCGCTCTGGCGGACGTTCTTTTGTTATCCGCTCGGTATGCTCATCTGGTCAAGTCTTGCGAGAGATTGTTCTAGCGCAGACATTCGCAGTGGATACAGCAAGAAAATTCCAACATATTTAGACGCCCCTAACTACGTCGTGCTTACTTGTACTTGAAAGTTGAAACGGTAAGGCCATAATTTCCGCTGCCCCGTGGGTCAGGAATTGCCAGAAGTTGGTGGGGTTCCCCGTCTTCGTGTCCGTCGGCAGGATCGAAAGAACCAAGAAGTTAGTCAGGATCACTGGCCCTCGTATGGCCACTCCGTACCCGTCCTTTTTTTTCCGGTGCTGTTTGAGCCCACACTCCTGAACTCAATTACATGGCGCGAACAGGCTAACCAAGGAAGGGGCAAAACGTGTTTGATGAATTGTATGTAAAGTCTGGGGTATGAGGTTTCGCTCTTCCCGTCCCTTTGTTCGCTAGGTATGGAATTTGCCGTGTGTCACTGTCTGGGGTCTGATGTTGTTCCTGGGTAAAAACCCGGGCTGGGAGTTAGACCCCCCCACTCTTCAAATTGATGAAGCTGCTTCAGATGTCTTGGTACGTACAATATTGCCAACCCATGCAGCAATTTCACGATACAACACGACACAACAGTGGAGAGGAGCGAGCACATCGTGCTGGTTGCGGGAGCGGCTGGATAGATGGATGGGTATGGAGTGTGAGGGAAGTAGGAGGCCTACGGCTCGTCCGGATAACATGGATGGACTAGACTGACTCCAAGACGATAGTTTAGACCTTGCAGGTACGCATGCGAAAAGAAGAAGAACCGGAAAGCATATACAACCATAGCTTGGGTTAGCAAGGCCCCAGGTCGGTAAGGTCGGCTGGGATCTCGGGAGCTGAAGAATGACGGCCTCGATCACTGCTGCGAGTGATAGAGGTGAACTACTGTGCGGGCGCTGCAGTTGGCCATCTTGGTGTGTGTGCGTGCGTGCGTGCATTGTAAAACTGTTGCTGCGTCCGTTCTGCTGCAGAAATGGAGCTTGCAGATCTGCGCTAGGGGGTGTGACGTCCCAGCCCGGCGCCCTGGCAATGGGAGGTAAGGTTGGTTTAGGTGCTGTATGCTAGGGTTTTTCGAGGAAAATATAGTGGCCGAAACTTGGCTCTGCGGCAGGGGGCAATATGGATGAAGTTTAGGCTCATATGGAGGGCTATCGAAAGTTCCCCTTTCCCTCCTCGCCCATGATGTGCAGCTGTCCTCTTTCCCTCGCCCGCGGGCTGGAACCGAGAGTGGAGATGGGAAAGCATCGATCGAGGTGAGGTTACCTGGTGTCTGTCTATCTAAAAAGGGAAGATTGCTGTGCATCAGGGATACAGGGCCAGAATAGTACCTGTGGAGATGCTGTGACTGTGACGAGGTGAAGGCCGGGAGTTGGATAGAGAAAGGAGCCAATCGAGAGGCGCTGTTGAGCGAGAGTTGTGTGACACATGACGCCGGACACTCTTCCAGCCGGCTCTGTCTGCTATCCTCTCATGTCCATGAAAGGTTATCGCGGAGGGTTGATAGTACTCTCCCACCTCATTCAACCTCAGCACGCGCACAATAAGCAGGAACCAAGCCGGGTCGAGTGCATTATCAAGCCTTAGCTAAGGCGCGGGTCAACTGCGGGCAGCTGATTGGGCCCCCCGAGGCCACTCGCGGACGGGGCAGGCGTCGTGATGCCCTTGAATGGACGGGTAATGAGGTCGCGCGCCATTTTGATTGAGTATCGCGACTCCAAGTTTTTGTTTTCGCAACTGCCAGCTCCCAGCAGCCTACCGCTGGCGCCCCACATGCAATGCCTGAGAGGTGCTGCTCTCGCGTGTCTCGGTAGTCCGCTTCGACAAAGGCCAAATCAGGTTCGATGCGCTGCTAGGCCTGTGGCGGATGCAATGTGGCATCATCGTTCGTCGGCCGTCATCGCCAGCCTGGTCACAGCCGGAGTTCGCGATGTCGGCCGGCGGGCCCAATTGGCCGGGCGAGGAACGCACCCTCTTCGTCGAGATCTGAGACTGTCGAGAAGCGCCGGGCTATTCTAGCTAGATTCGTATTGTACGGCAGGCGCCCGGGTGCTCCATCGGACCTCTTTCTCCGTCATTGTGCCGCTAGGTAGGTCGTATCTGTGGGTTCTGCGCGTAATCGAGCCAAAACCTATTCCATCTTGGTGGATTAGTTAGTTCTCGTGAATCGTCACCGCAATTGTTTCTCTGGCCCATGGCATTTGCTAGCGCTGTGGGCTTGTGCATCGTAGCGTCAAGTCCCCACAAACAAGGGAGGGGGACCCATGCTCCCCAGCCTGCCCGATTAGGAACTCAAGAGGCCCAGCCAGCCTATCGCCGTCCTCGAGAGCTTTGGCGTGAGACCGGGGTCTGAGCCCAACTTGTTTGCCCCACCTTTGGCTCTTCCAGTTCTGGGCACTCTGTGTTCCGCTGTGTCGCTCGAAGTGCGAACCGGCGCAGCACCACAACGTCTCTGAAAGGGCCAGTCCCGGGCCAATCTTCTGCTGTGTTCAATATACGAATATACAACGCGTTTCGTGGCTCGCCCGTCTCCCGCCTAGCAGCGGCTGGTATTAAAACAGGGCAGGCAATTCCTAGCGAGGGAGGTTTGGCTCCGTGCCTGGCCTTGCGGAAGCAGGAAAGGAACTCGTCGTTGTTGGCGAGAGTCCAGTGTCCATGGGGCGCAACAACCCGCTTGCTGTTCTATTTCGGGGGCGCTGCAGATGCGTCGATGCGTCAAGCCTTTGTCGAGGTTGGGGATCCCCTGTCACCGTCAACCCACCGCACGAACGGCGCAGGGCGGGGGAGGGGCAAACCGAAGCACTGCGCTTGGCGAGAGCGACGAGAGCTCGGCGGCGGCGCGGGGTCGGGTTGCACGGCGGTCCGGCTGCCAGTTCCTCGTTGCCCGCTCGAATCACAGAAATAATATCCGCCAGCATGGAGGGTGCAATTCCTCATTCCTGGTTGATGAGTCGCCCACCCACCAGCAGTCTATCTGGTACAACGCTATCAATGGTATCGATAGCGCGGTGCGCTCCTTCTGCAGCGCCTTTTTTGTGCTGGCTCAGCGGCACGATACGGGAAAAGCAATGCAGCAGCAGGCTCGCAAGTCCCGTCGCAGGTGGTTAGCACGTTGGGTAGGTAGCCCACAGCTGAATCCTGAACGGCGCACTAACGAGGACCGCGCATCGCAAGTCCCGGACGTTTTGTCCGTTACCCACGCTTTTCAGCTGCAACCCTTGGACCTGGACTCTTATTATCTGGAGCTCACTCACCTCCTGTCCTGTCCTCAGATGCACACAGGCCTGTGCCTCGTGCCCCGTCTCCCGCCGGGATTCCGTCACACGCACGGAATGACGGCAGGCCATATTGCGGATGGCAACACGGCCCTTGCCCTTGCCCATGCCCGATACTCAGATGTCCAGGTGCCTTCACCCGGAACTTGGGAAATACTCTAGGCGGTGATCACGCGCTGCCCCGTTCCCTAGCTCGAGGTCGCCGTGCTTCGCGGGGCGGTGAGATAAGGCGGCTGCAGACGTAGATCGAAATCGACCCCCGCGCAGCGCACCCTAGCTCGCCCCAGACGGTTCATCCCACCATCTCCCTCGTACCCTCCCACTTTTGTCCACACCCACCCAGAGGCTGCCCGCATTTGCGTGCTGGCCCGCGCTGGTAGTCTCCAGCCACAGCCGTGTCTGCAGTCTGTCCGGTCCAGTCGTGAGGCGCAATCCGGACAGCTCCCGTCTGGCCATGAGGCAGTCTGCGAGTAGAAGCTGACAGGAGGATTAGAGATCTGACTTCCACTCGAAGACGTCGTTGATTTGCTGTCGCCCTCGGCCACTCGGTCGAGGCTCGAGACCGAGCAGTTAACCGGATTGCCCCACCACAGACTCCATCCCATCACAGCCGTCGAGGGCAACGGCAACACGAAAAGCAACAAGACATTGCGAGAGCACGATGCGGCGACGAGATGCACATCAATACCTTATCAGTGTTCGGGAATCTCTTGGCTCTTGCACCAGAGTGAGTGCTGCAGCAAGACAGGGCCAGCAACCAGTTGATCGATAACGAGTTGCGCCGAGCTCAGGATGCAAAAGACACCGAGGGAATGTGACGAGAACAGCTCTCTGCCCCGCAATTTTTGATGGTACAGTACCACCAGGAAAGGTGCAAAATGCCATGATGCTCGCGTTCCAGACTTCTTTCGGTCGTTACTAATCCCAATCTTCGGCACTGTCAGCTCATGGCTCGCCAGCGCATCACCACTCGGGATTATCCTCACTCAGGGCCCAAACAGCCGACCGGGACGCTGGGCAATCGGGTTGTCGACATGGTAGGGCCGACAGCCTGCCTGTCTCAGAGAGCGCTTCTCCTACGGCGCCCGATATCCTCGCATCTCACCAGTCGCAGTCCCTGCTTCTCAATCCAGACTTGTCGAGTTCTAAGAGTATCGTGAGCCTAGAGTACCTCTGCAGGCGCACCTCACCTCGCACCTAGCTTTCTTCTTCCAGGCTGGTGCCAAGGAATCCCCAAGGGAAGTGGACCGGGAACCGTCACAGTCAGCCACGCCAGTGAGCCAGGTATCCTGCAGCTGCCGCGCATCGATCTTGAAGAAGCTCCCCCTCTCCGCACCCCATTCCGGGCCTGGCAAGCATGGATCGGAACGACGCCACCACCGTCAAGCAGCGCTGAAAACCACCCGCCTGCAGCAACAACACACAGCAACTGGGCACCTGGCGTCCACCCGGCATGGACTGCCAGTCACCTCTGGTCTTCTTATCCACCAATCCGGCAGTCTTACCCCACTCCCAAGCATGTTCGATGACCCCAAGTTTGAACGTCAGGCCACGGATAGCCTCGTCGGCGGAGCCTCTTGGCCCTCTGTGGCTCCCTACGAGTTCGGTCTGCAGTCCCTAATGCGGCCCTATCCCGGTGGCGGTTGATAGCTCACAAGGCGGAGGAGGCTCTCGGGACCGAGGGTCTCTGGCGTGCAGCCGGTCAATGCCCATCCACCATCCTGGCAGGCGGAGATGGACGAATTGGCACTCTCCGCCCACCACGAGCGCGGCTCGATGTCTCCCGGCCTTATGCTTCGCTGGCCTGCACGCTGAAGTGTCCTGGCGGAGCCCCGCTATACCGCAGCCCACACCACTTTCACCACCCTTCTCAACACGAGACAGTGGAAACAAGGGCTTCCCGAGTCGGCACCACTTGCGCCCCCGAGACAGCCGCTCTCAAGCCTGAGGCGGGGGGGGCTGGCCCGGAGAAATCCCCGATAGCTGAACAAGGCCCGCTGTTCGCCATCCGCCGATGCACGGGACGAGATGACAGCTTGGCATGTTTTGTCTCTCCTCCATCGCGAGCGAGTCACTTCTCTTTAGTGGGTGATCCGGTTTCGGGCGTGCATCTCAGCAGAGGTTTTGCATGCCCGAATGGTGCGATGTTCATCCGCGGATCTTCTTGTCATCGTCCAACTCATCTTCCCAGCGAGCGCTGCGGGAGGGCAGCATCGTCTATGGCTCCCACTTCCGCCGAGCCGCGCTACCCAGCGTGAGAGGCTCTGCTTCTGCCGATCAGAGGAGCGATGGGTGCAAAGGTGAGGATCCCTTCCAAGCACAGCCCTACGGTCTAGGGCTAGGGCAACGCTTGCTCCTCGATGCTTACTGTGGTTGCGAGCAAAAATAAAATATCCCTGTCAGGTATCTTCAAACTGGCCCACCAGAGGTTTTTCCGGCCTCACGGTCGTCTTTCTGCCCTGTGCGGCCCTGGCGCAAACCCCTGCTATACCAGACTGGGACATTCTTTTTACCCATCATACCACAGTACAACGCGCGCACCTTCACCCCCACCGCCCAATACCACGCTGACATGTTGGCATTGTCAGAGACGGGGTACGAGGGGTCGTTCTCTGAGGTCCTAACTCCTTTGATCCCCGTAAACAGGTTACCTATACCGGTAGTGGCAGGTCGACCGTTGACGTAACTCTACAAGGGGCATCATCCCGGCACTGACATACGAAACTAAGATCCTTCAGTCAGCAGCCGCCCGGCGGGCAACCATAGACGTCGATCCGATTTGACGACCATGAAAAGGGGAAGTGCAACACTCGCAGCACAGTCCGTCCGTGTGCCCCCTTCAATAATTTGAAGGGCCGGCCGAGGTTGCGCTGCCGGCTTGGAATTTGAAGGGTTTTGGTATCTGGCGACACACGGGAGCGAGATCGCGGTCTCGCATCGCTAGAGAGCGTGGCAGCCCGATTGCCGAGTCGTATTTTTGTTTCGCTCCCACACTCGGCGCGGAGCGGGTCCGGGCTGAATTGGCCCGAGCACAGCAGGTTTCGAGAGAAAGGACGGGAACGATGCGGGCAAGACCGGGCCGTCCTGCGCTGTCCAGTTATTTGACGGGCGATAGGCTCGTGCCCTTCCATTCAATCTGGAGCAGAGTCGCAACTAGCTTCAGCTTGAGCCCTTCCGATGACTGTTAATAGGCTCCCATGCTCGCACTTGGGCATGTTTGGGAGAACGGGGGAAGCATTGGAGCGCTGAAGGCAGGGGATTTTGGTGGGGTTGCATTCAGTTCCGGCAGGGCATCTCACGTTCGACAAACAAGAAAGTGAGGCGTCGAACCCTTGGTTTTCGTGTTTCTGGGCCGATGTGAGTGACAGGTCCAATGCAACGCTTCGTGACGACTAGCACCGTATTACCCCCGTCCCTTCTTTTTCTTTCTCCGATTCTAGAAGTACGCCGGGGGTTGCGCAAATCGGATGTTGCTCTAGCCCCCTCACTGTTGTTCGCGTTCCCCGGAGGGTCCAATGGAGGCTGAGGATTGCGAAGATCCAGAGGTCGAATACGCGGATTTGTGGGCTTTGCGGAGTCTTCTTTACGGAGGGATTTGCTTCAAATCCGCTTTCCGCTGCGAGTAGGGCGGTGAGAATAGAGTTCGGTTGCTTAGTGGGATGCAAGGGTTGGGCGGATGACGACATCTCGTTTGTTGCTTTAGAACATATTCACTTGCAGTTTTTGGAAGCTAGCGAGCTATCGCGGTAGGAACGGTGGGTAAGGGGTGTCGACAGCACGGTGTGCGGCAAACGGGTCAGGCACCGCTGACGCCCCGTTTGAGTCTTATCTGCTTATGATGGGAGTTATTCTTATTTGGCTAATCAGGTTACACAGCTTTTTTGTTTCTAGGGTCTTGGTGGTGAGATTTGCACAATTTGGCCCCAACCTTGCTGGCAAGCTTCAGGGAGGTTGGGAGGTTTTCTTTTCCTCAGATAGGTTCCAAAACCCGGACATCCGGCCAGGGGTCGCCCAACCTGAAGCTAGGTAAGCCAGGTTAGGTGAAGCTAGCCAGGGACCGTACCGAAAAAAGAGATCACTGCATTGCGGTGTATGCGCGTGCGTATGTGCATGTGTAACTAGGCACCAGAATAGTTGGTGATAAGTCACGGCTTGTTTTCTTGTCTGTTGGTATTGGGTTCTAACTTGGAGATTCTTTTCTGGATGTGATAATTGTCGTGCCCATGCGATAGACTGAACTCGGAGTTGATCAGTTGAGTCAGAGCAGGTTGGCTTACGAGCTGCCTGGCCAGGCTAGGCCAGGCTGTATCTTTGAGAGGGCGGTCTGGACCCTGGACCCGTGTCTCTGTCTCTGCTCGTCATTTTGATGTCTTGAATTCTTTTGTCTGTGTGTGCGGATGTGTCTAGGATGTTCCTCGAGTGAGATGAGATCGCGCAACTTAGATTGGGGATTACTCGCATAGGATGCAAAGTTATTTGCAGACTTGCACACCTTTGGTAGTCGGCAAAGGAGTCTCCATGCAGCAGAGGATGGCAATAGACTGCCCCGGATGCTGTAATTGCGGGTATGGCTGGCTTTCTCGCCTCCTGGAACATGTTGGTTAACGGGGGTTGTTGGTGTTGTCATCGTTGGGCGAAAGATTAATAAAAAAAGAAGGGGGTAGTGATGAACCACTGTGATCGAGACCCCTTGTCATACCATACCGAGCCAGAGAGAACTCGTTCTCAGCACTCGTAAACTTCTCAACTCAACGGGCTTCCCTCAAGAGTGAGCTTGTTACCCTTGTAAGCAGCAAGATGATGCACTGGATAGTACGAAGTACCCCCGGCCACATTTCAACTGCACGATGCCACGGGATCTTGAGTAGCGACTCTGTCCAGACCGTGACTTATTGACATGACGTACAAAGGGCCATCGTCGCCTTGCAACCCGCCAGCGATGAGATCTCCTTCCCAGATCAGCTTTGACTAGGGCATCGCATCTGATTTGGGCGCCTCCCACGTTCATCACCCCGGGCAGCACCCAGGCCCGTTCAGATTGTGGCTTGCAGGGAACCAGGCCCCCTGGACGCCGCTCGGCAGGCTGCTGCGCTGGGATGAGGAGATACCGAAGCCACGCATCGTTGAGACCAACGAGACGCCATCCATTCCTGATTTCCTTCCCACTCACTCACTCCATCTTCTCACCTTACCCGGTGGCGAAGCGTTGTCGATCACGGAGCATTCTCCAAGATGTTAGGTCTGTTGCAGGATATTCAGGGGCACACCACCCTTTGTCCGGACGAGCCAACCGGGCCATTAACCAACCTCCACCACCGACCGCATTTACACGTGCGATATATCTCCGACAGCGGGGAACGACGACGGCGATCCCATCCCATCCCATCGCGATTGCGTACGTGTCTGTGTGTGTGTGTATCTTGCATCCCGCTCGTAGGACTAGTGTTCCTCGATCCCGTTTCCCCGTGATGTCACGCATCTCCTAGCAAGGCAAAGAACCGTTGATCTCTCAACTTCGCGCCTCCTGGTATTCCGATAAGGAGGTATTTGGCGATGGGATGACGACACCTCCCTACAATGACAGGTGATTGCAGACGGGTGTGAAACGACGGCGTTAACCCCATGCTGCATGCAAGATGCACAACAGACAGGCTTGTTTCGCTCTGCCCTATGTCGCTGGCTCGTCCCAGGATATCGCTTACTTTTCCCTTTTCTCCGGTTCTCCCTTGAGCTTGCCTCTCCTGTCCTACTCTGCCTCTTTGCCATTGACCAACAGCTGTCCGGGCCGGCCCTCCTTGCGCGGTTGTTTGGTGATCTTTCCCTACTGAGCACGATACGTTGGCTGCCCGTTCATTGACTAGTGTGTAGGACGGCTGGATCCAACTGCTACGGGCTGGCCGCGTGTGTCTTCCCCTCTTCTACGAAGCACGGCCTTCCCACCTTCCTACAGGATGCCTTAGCCCTACCATGCCATGCAGAAGGCACAGAAGTTACCGCCGTATCCACATGGAAGCACTCTCCTAGGAAATGCCGTTCCAGGATCCGTACCCACCCAAGTCCCAAAGAGGAGGTGTGTGGTGACCGTGGGTGGAAACGTGCTCGAGCTGTATTGACACGTGAAAAGGAGGCGGTCGATCTCATTTGCTATCTGCTATCAGTGATCTGTACCGCGAAGCAATGCATAGATTGGAGGCCAATGGTGTCAAAGAGGAGACGTTGGAGGTAGAGATTCCATGACATGCCGCGCGATAGGACTTTTGCCAGGCTCGAATATGACTAAAAGACGGCATGCTCGAATTTTCGTTGAGTAAACAGCGAGCATCGTTGCGGGACAGGTGGTGTGAAAGTTCTATTCACCGCACATCCTCAGCCGCCGGCAGCACACCCTCCCCAACTTCTCCCGTGGCCATCCTATAGTAGCTGCTCTACGGAGAGATAGGAAGAGCTACTCCTATATCTCCTGAAGATAGATCCTAGCACTGATCTGTAGGCGGACGATGGGCCTATGATTTGAGACTGCGTGCAGCGGTGTACCCTGATGGCCTTCAGCGAACCAGTCATACCAATCAGGGGAACCGCACAAGAATAAGCTGACATCGAACCATTTCCAAGGTAAAAGCCGGATAGTGAGCAGGACAAACATCACGATGTTTACTAAGCGCCCATGTTGAAGCACATACCTCGCTATGTGCGGATTGATATGGCTATCGACGCCACACAGCGGCCCGGCTAAGAGGAAGGCAACGGAAGGCAAGGCGTAACCCGTGTCGGTGCCCCGTTTATCGCTCGCCAGCCCCCCACCGAGAGAGCCTGTCGTCGCGAGAGAGAGAGGAAGCGTGTGCATTTCGCTTGTGTTCCATCTCTCACTATATGCATGGGATTTTGATATTGCAGTCCCAATCTCTCAGACCGCCTAACCTGGAGGCTGCCTCCCCGAAAGGGGTAACCCTGCAACCTAGCGGTTGTATGAATTGAGCCAAGAGGCGACATGGTTACTGGTTCCGGCGCAGTGTGCAGTTGCTGGGAACAAGAAGGAGAGTGTAATATCTCTTGGCATGGTCCGGGTGCAGGGTAGAATGCGGCAGATTGTGAGTCTGTTGGGTAGGGCAGCTTAGCTTGATTAGCGTTGCTTGCTCCCCCTTTTGCCACCTTCTTTCTTTAGAACAACATAGTATAGCTTGCTCTTGGTACTACCAATGCCTTGCCATGTTCACTATGGGAGGACGAGGGTGTCACCAGACAATGAGAATCGTCATCGACGAGGTGTTAGGGGCTGGAGAGAGGGCCCGAAGATGCCGGAGCAATCTCGCTCAAGGCGTCGTCAATATGGTGATCAAAACAGAAACATGGCACAGCAAAATGGTACAGTTTGTTGCGGGGAAGGGAGGGGGCGTGTGGTGAGTAAAACGGTGCCAAGGACAAGACTCGACGGCAATGTCCCGCCGGAGAGAGGATACTTGTCAAGTGCCTCGAGCTTTGAGCTTGGTTCTCGATGTTGGGGCGGGAAAGGGGAAGAACGAAAGGCTGGGCTCTCCGTTTCCGCCCTGGCCAGATCGGTGATATCGGCATAGGTATTTTCGGCAAGGCATCCAACCAGTGTCATTGGCCAGTAGCCGGGCAATTCTGTTGCAGATGGCGGGCTGTAAGTCGGCTTGAGGTGTGGAGGTTGTCTTCGGTGCCTGATCGCGATCAGCAATGATTGGTTTCGGTCGCCAGCGCGATAGCGAACTGTCGCGTCGTGTTACGCGGCTGCTGGTCAATCAGGGGCTGCATCGCGAGGAGCACAGGCGTGACCGGGCAGGAGAAGGCAGGGCGTGGGTGGTGCAGTCGGCACTCAGATCTGAGGTCTGCCATGCCTGACGAAGAAGCGAAGGAAGGCGTCATCGTGCGTTTCGTGTTGAACAACATGAGAAGCCGAGGCCAGCAGCGATAAAAGGCTAAATCCCCACGGAGGTCCGTGGGCGTCTTGTATTCACGGTGAGAAAAGCGGCATTGCAGGAAAGCAGGAAAGCAGGAAACGAGGAAAGAGCATGCTCTCGCGTCACGTGGATGTGATGAAGGCTCCGTTTCCTCCAGCACCGGTGGGCAAGAACGATTGAGCGGTGCTAGAGTACCTACCTCGTAATGGCCGATTCGGGGCCGGGCCGTCATGAGTGATCTACGACGTGCGTGCGCCTTCGAGGCCGGGGCGGGACTCCTGCTTCGGATGTTTGGAGTTTCGATTGCCGGCCCGCGGATCGTGAAGGCGATGCGCCATCGAGCCGGCACTTCGCATTCTCTACTCGCCATCCGGCCAAAGATGGGATTCAAGAGATAGAGAAGACAAAGACAGGAATCCCAGGGCTCTCGTGGCAGCCGAGGCCGGCGACCTGAAGAGGTCTGGATGCTGGCTTCGGCCATGGTGTTGCTGATGTGCAGTGTTTTGGGCAGGCACCCCCTGTCGACGTTGGCTTTCTGGAACCTTGCTGACGGGTGATGCGCTGCAAGGTCTCCCAACGGTCTGGCCCGTGCGCTATACAATGGGGCCATTCCCTGCCACGTGCCTGCCGGCCAGGGCCCAGTCAGCACAGAGAGTGGAGGGACGAGACAGGGAAGCCACGGGCCGCAAGAGTACCAGAATCTTAGGGTAAGATGCTTAACTCACCACCAAACTTCAACTACATCTCGTCCTGTCTCACAAAACGCGAATGCAAACCGTCGTCAACAATCGACTCGAAGAGGCAGAATCATCCATGGCTTCTCTTGCGCGATTTTCTCACGCCGTCAATGAGCGTTTCAGCCCGAAAATTCCTTCCCGGTCCCGAATACGCGACACTGGATGCAATCCCGTTGTCACGTCAATATGCTGCTAGTTGCAGGTCGCCGTTCTTCAGCCTAGGTGACTGGAGACTGGAGACTGGAGACGAGGCAACTCCCGAATGAGTTTCCTCTCTGGGAACCATAGCGAGCGCAGCCCGCGCTTTCCCGACATTCGTGCGACACACGCTGCGCCGCTTGTCTGTCGCCCAGCCGCCTCAACATTCTCGAGCTTTTCGAGTTCTCGAGCGTGCATCTGCGAGACGCTCGAGCAATATGGCTCCATATTGGCCAGACACCACGAGCACTCTCCCCATAGCTTGGTTCGAGGAGCTGCTGCCGCCACTTTAGCCTGTTGTGCCCATCTCACATGGCCCCATCGCCTGGGCGCCGTGATGCTCCCAAAAACCCCGGGCGCTCGGCATAGTCGTTTGCGTTGTCTTCCCCACGCCTGCCCTCGCGCCCGCACCGACTCCCACGCCCGCGCTCACACCAGCCTTGGAGCTCGTCATGCGGTATTGCGGCATAGCCCTTGTCCACTTTCCGCACCGCTCCCGACATTCCGGTCTGCATCTCAGCGAGGACAACATACACGGGATCTCCTTTCTACCCTGCCCTTTCCCTGTGCGATGTTTTTTCGGCCGCGGCACCAGCGAACGGTCGCGGGCTCATATGTCTCCCCGCCTCCTACAGCTGCGATACGAGCAGCCAAGGAGCTAATGCCGTGCTGGAATCACGAAAACACCTCTCTTGTCCTTCTTGATCCCGCGTCCAGCCGCCTGACCTGGCGACAAGCTGCAAGTGTAGCCTGGCTCGGGTGTCATGCGGATCGTGCTTCTGAGAAACTTCCTGGCCTTGGCAATGAGCAGGCTAGGCCTGCTGTTACCAGTTGAGCATTGAGGCCAAGACGTCGCAGCCGCCGCCGTCGCTGTGCTGCTGCACGACTCTCAGATTAGACGGCGAGAAGATTCCCCAGGGTCGATGCTGGTCCCCCAATATGGGATATCTGTCCCTCAGAGCCGGTAGGGAATGCAAAGATGAATCAGGAAGGTGGGCTTTCCGGTCGCTCGAGCTTCTTGGTGTCCATTGCATGGTCACTCGCGGTACATCTCGGCATCGCAAAAGACACGGTGGTGCTTGCGCTGGCGCTCGATTACTTATTCGACCTGCTCTCGCCGCTAAAGCGGCCCGGGAAACAAAAATATGCCGTCCTTGTCTGCCAAGGGGCTCTCGTCTTGGAACGTTCTGCTGGCAGAATGTCTGGGGCAGTCATGGCGAGAGAGGCTTGGTACAGATAGCGACGGCATGATCACCCAGGGTTGGCTGCTGCAAGAGTGCGGGGGAAGGGTTCCCGCTGTCATCATGCCCCGCTGTCTTTTCCCTATTGTCTCGTCCTCGTCTCCCGCCTTGCCGCTATTCACTCGCCCCTGTCCCTGTTTGACGCCTCTTCGCCCCGGTACTGAGGGGGATGAGGTGGATTCACCAAGACATCACACAATTCGTACGCTACCGCGTCGTCGGGGTCATGGAGAGACTCTACAGGCCACTTGCAGTGGAGCGGCGGGCTAAATAGGCCGTGTGGAGCGGGACGAGATAGAGTGTCAAGTTGAGACGCTGATGCGCGAGGGCGTTACCGGCAGGCACCTCGCGGTTCTCTCCCCCGTTTAATATGTCTGGCTAATATGCGAAGGCGGCCCTGATATTGGTGCTCCCCTTGCTCCATCTGCACAGGCACTTCCCGACCAGGTTATGGGGGCTGAATTACACAAACAGGTGCCATCCCGTTCGATCCGCACAGTCCAAGACAGGCACGAAAGCTCCATAGCGTTGGAAATATTCCGACGACAATTGACCCGCCCGCGGGGGGGCCCCCGGGTCGCCGTCCATTGGGCGATTCATGATGACGGTAAAGCTTGGCACTGCATCCCAACTCTAAAAAAGGGACTGTAGCACCCTACAACACGCTCTACCCCACACACCCCCCGGGCGTTTGGAACGTGTTCGTGGTCGTGCTATCCAGTTGCCAAGGAGCACGCATAACATCCTATTCGCCAGATCGACGTCAAAGGTGCGGGAGGAACTTTACTACTATGGAGACCTTGGCAGCTAGCTGTTGAGCTTATTCCAAGCTCCCTTGCATTCTTGGTCGCGAGTGTGCCGATGGATGCGATGGCCTTGGCCGGCCGCATCCCGTTTTCCAAAGCCATTGCCGATCGAACGGGAGATGTGCTGCCCCTGGCGCCGAAGTTACCTGTTACGTACAAAATATCACGGGAGATCTGAGATCCTAGGTGAAAATGGGAACTTGTCGCTTGTTTGCACCTCGCCCGCGGCTTCGCTTCGTTTTACACTAGCGCAAACGATGTAGACGACGACGACACCTCGGCAGGAGCAACTTCAGCATCAGAAGTTCCAAACTCGCGCAGAAAGGATTCTGCCGGGGCCCGCCCACGCGCTCCTGGCAATCTGGGGTGTTGGTGTTGGTGTTGCTGCGTTGTGGCGATGCGATGCTTGGCGTGGAGGATGCCGTTACTTTCCTGTCCGCTGGCTGCGTTTCGGTTTCAAAAAGGGAAGGAGATCGCGATTCGACAACCGACACTGTCGCAGCCTTCGGGAGTTAGCGCCGTTGCCTGCGCCTCCCGCTCGCCTACCTAGGCTGATGGGAGCGTGTTTGCTGCTGGCTGCCGTCTTACTTGCGTGCTGATCGATTTACGCAGGGCGTTCACACGGCGGGCGGGCGGGGAGGGGATGGTCGGGCGGAAGTGAAACGGGGGAGGAGTGCGACGGTGGTACTGTCCTGCTATGCTATGTTGCGCGGCTACCTCGCGCTGACGGAAGGAAAGAATGGAGAGAGAAAACGTGGTGGGCCGCTGGTGGGCCGCTGGTGTGGTGTGGTTGGTTGGTTGGTGTGGGTGAGATTTGGGGGGATTTTTGTTCGTGAGGTCGTTTAACAAAATGTCGACTGCCGAGCGAGGACGGAGGGAGGGGTGGAGTGGAGCGGAGTTAGGCTGCTTGCGTGCTTGAGTGTTCGTGGACGGCGGTGGTGGGACATGACGCAGTGAGAAAAGGCGGGAGGAAATTTCTGGGGGATGAAGCGAGAGGAAACCGAGGAATCCCGAGGCGGGGCAGGGGTTACTTCGGGATGGAGATTGACTGAGTGAGTTATTGAGTGGTAGGTACTTTGTTTGGTTCTGTGGAGGGGGAGGAGGCAGCCCTTGCGGTGATCCTTTCGGGTTCGGGTCGTGTCAGCACGGTATGTGGTATGTGGTATGTGTGGGTGGTTGAGTCTCATTTTGACAGATAAGCTGCTTACGGGGTCGAGCTGCAGGTGGTGTTATGAGAGATAGCCGGCGGGAACGCCGTTGCAATTTGTTAAGGGGAGGTTTATTAACCGTTGTGTGTGTGACACAGTGAGCATGTTTTCAATGTTCCTGTTGAGCTTCGGCTCAGTTGCGAGTTCCATCATCATGGGTGAGTGAGCTGTTGGTTGTGGCGAGTCGTTGCGCTGTCAGATGGTAAGCATCCAGCGTCTCAAGTTTAGTGGTTCTCCTCTCTTTTACTAGTATTCCGAATTAGAAACTGCCATGCCACTGGGAGGAACATTCGGTCGGTGCCAAGAACAAACTCAGCCCTGTGGAGCGAGCCATCGGTCGGCGTAAGACGGAGTTTTGTTTGTTTCGTGACCGAGGCTCACCCAAGGTACTCAGTAGTTTCCCTTCTTTAACTGGCATGTAACACAAACAGAAAACCAACCGAGAAAGTTCTCTCTCACTCACTCTCTTGCCTCACGTCACTTGCGGTCGGTCCGAAACGGCCTTGTTATTGTGCGAGTCTGCCCATGGGAGTTGAGGCAGGGCAACAACAAGTCGATTATCTCCCAAAAGGGAAGAGAAAGCCTCTCGAGAGGGCGACGATGACGATGATGCCTAATTTCCAATAAGCTGCGAACAAGACACACCAAAGACCAAAGAAAATGCTGCGCCCTGCCCTCACATGCCGCGGGAGACGTGTGATTTCTACGTTTACCTGGTCTAGAACGATTGGAATGCGAGCATGAGGCGAGGCCCCGGCTGTGGATTCCGAGCTTGGGTTAGGTTTGTGGCCATTTTGTTTCAAAGCACGTCCTGTCTGTCAGCAATTCCTTTTCTTGGTCAGAGCAGCCGCAGGGATTGTTTTCTGGTTGGACAAGGTCAACTCCTAGGATTTGGGGGCGAAGCAGTTGGTTAGCCTGGCTGGCTGGTGATGAGCGGAGTGAGATTTGAAATCGCGGCATACGGGACAGAGCAGACTAAGGCAGGCACTGATGTTTTGTTTGTTTCGGAACGATGTATTATTATTTCTCCTCCTTGGAGCAGGAACAGGAACAGGAAACGGAAGAACGTTGGAACAAAAAGTATTAACTTGTCGTTCTGGTACCTAGGCACCTAGGTATCTGCTGTCGCGGCTATGACTACTGCTAGAACTCTGCAAGAAAAGAACTTGTTGGTATCCGGAATTCCTTCCAAACCAAACCAAACCATGTGCTACCTCCCACAGACCAACCCGTTTTGGTATGAACATGTCCGAGACCATGAACCGAAGCAACCACACCGTGGCATACCACATGCGTGTGTCCCTTTCCCTTCCATCTAAGCTAGAAAAAACTGTCATTATGGACGCCGCCATGCACCGATCCCCCAGATTATCCTCTGTGTATAATTTCCATGTGTGCGTAGAGTTATATGTTTGTTGTCGTAATCCCATCACGTTCCAAAGAACCCCTGCGGTCGCCCTACCAGGCGTGAACCACAATCCGTAACCCCAAAACGCCGTCATGTCCAAAATTAGGGGTCACGCAACCCCCAAAAAGCTATCAATAAAAGCTAGTATCCCTTTTTGTATCCCGGTCTTAAGAAGAAGAGCAGAACGCAAAACATTGCTAAGCAGCAAAACAAAACAAAAAAAAAGCAAAATGGAGCATATCGCTCAGCTCACTTGGGTGGGAGCACCCATGTTGTCGACGTTCCAGGTGTTGCCCAACTGTATGAGCTTGCGCTTAATGCCGTCTCCTATCCTGGAGCTGAAGCCTTCTTCAATATTCTTGATGGCATAAGCCAATATATCTGCAGGCTTATCCAGACTGATGGGTGAACCATCGCGCCGTGTGAGGAAGGCTACACCGTCGCCGTTCCACAGATAGCCGATGACAGTAGAGTCCTCGGGAACGACTTGGTCAATGATGACCGGGCTCGTGCTGCCGGTGGCATTCGCGCGCTTGTCAGGTTGGAAGTTGGGGTCCAGGCGCGAGATGCTGTCTGCCCATAGGATGAGGGTGGCGCGATACATGGCGGCCGACCACCATGCGGGCCGGCGGTCGTTGGGCATTAGCCGTAGGAGGCGCGCCACCTGCCCGGAGTGGAAGATGGCCTCCTCGCGCTGGTAGATGCAGCGCTTGTGTCGGAGGGACAGCTCCCAATAAGAGCCGTCGTAGCCCTCGCGACGGGCCAGGCGCTCAATCTCAGGGAAGTTGGTGACGCCATTGAGGGAGATCAAGTGGTAGAGGACCAGGTTGCAGCGGGTGACGGGGCAGTTGGGGTTGGCCTTGGAGTAGGCCAACGTCAGCTCGTACCACTTCTGGAGGAGGGCCTGGACCTCTTCGAGTCTCAGGAGAGTCGATGACTTTGTCACCGTGCGCAATTCTGTGCGGCGAGAGCTCATGACATCTGAGAAGCAGGAAAGCATCTGGCGGAGGTGGGAGAGGAGAGCCTGGATGGGGTGGAGGATGAGCCTCAGCTGCTGAGGCGAGAGGCTGCCTTGTCGGCGGGACAGGCCGTCATGGAGGAAGTCCTGGAAGAGGTCGTATAGGCAGGGCGTGACGGACTGCACATTGAGAAGTTGGGGGTTGAGGTTGGCGGTGCACCCATAGACAGACTGCATGGTCGCCACCCACCGCTCCGCATTAGGGGCCATCCAGAGGACTTCGGGTCCCGGCAGAGGGCATTGAAGCTCCGTGATGGCAAACAACGGCGCGGTGTCATGGAAGAGACTGAGCTCCTGGTCCAGCATCACGTAGTTGTACACCAACCTGTTCTGGCTCTCGCGGTGCACCCACGAGCGCCACTGGAGCTCGGCGCTTGTCGAGCTGTTGAAGGTGGGGATCATGGGAGGCTGGGGATCCAGCATGCCGGCGTGCTTCAGCATGGACATGTACATGCCCCGCTGGCCCATGGCAATGTCCATGAGCCACTTGTCGCCGCTCCAGGCGCCGAGCACAATGAAGAGCAGGGCGCACCGGAGGGCGGTGGGGTCGGCCGAGAGCTCGACATCCTTCTCAACAATGTCGAAGAGCGAGATGCGGCACGTCTCGGTGAGGCCGGCCGACAGGTACCGGGCCTCAGCCATGGGCATGGCGGCGGCGCCCTGGGCAATCATGA
>Ga0247758_1000239_pt1 | contig 47715 bp, 26 predicted proteins | sample UWRJL156409C4_FD_180950 | JGI IMG/M metagenome (GOLD analysis project Ga0247758, IMG submission 180950) | Plant litter microbial communities from Arlington Agricultural Research Station in Wisconsin, United States - UWRJ-L156-409C-4 | ecosystem: Environmental > Terrestrial > Plant litter >...
GACGAACAGTCGTACCCTACATAGTTTCTGCATCCATGAGGATAAGTTAAGCCGACATCGAGGTGCCAAACCGCGCACTCATTTTGTACACTCTTGCGCAAATTAGCCTGTTCAACTTGTTATCATATTAATTTATTTCCATCTTTTACAAGATGGTTCAGACTATGTCTTCATTTCTTTTTTTTATGTATATATTTAAATAAAAACCTATATTTATTTACCACTAATTCATCCTTTTACTGCAAAAGCTCCTACACGACGTTTAGATGTAAAGATTGAATATTCTAAATTTGATTCAGTAAAACCTCTCATATTTACGGTAGATATTTCTTTATATGATGAATATATATTTTTTAATCCTCCTTTTCATCTTAATTTATACATAGCTCTATCCGCTCTATTACGTGCAGTTAATCTACCTTTAGCTTCTAATCTTATACCAGCTAAATTTTTATAATTGATAGAATCAAATATAATTTCATATATTTTAGTTATATTTGTAGAATAGTTTTTATAAAAATTATTATTTAAAATTATATTATAATATAAACTGTTTAATAATACTGATAAATCAGTATTAATTCCTGTAGATAAAATAGAACTTACATTTAAATTTTTATATTTATTTTCTATTAGATTTAAATCTACAATTTTTTTATGTTTACTTTTTTCTAAAATTCGATTTACTTTAGGTAAAACAGCTTTATTTAAAATAATATCCATTATTTTAGTTATTCTAGCCTTTTTATTTCTTAATTTAAGAGTTAATATTTGAGTAAATAGATCACTATTAAGAATTATAGATCTCATATTTATAATATTAAATTCTACTTTTTTATTATAATATTTAATTATTAAATTTTTTAATCTATGTAAAAGTTTATCTTCAAACTTATATTTATTAAGATTTAATCTTAATTTATAATTTCTAAGAAGCACTAATTCATTATATAATAAAGATTTAATAATTTTCTTATTATACATCTTAATATCTTTACTTAATAATAAAAAATGTTGATTTTTAAATATTAATAATTGTATTTTTTCATAAAAGGATTCTTTTATTAATCTTATCTTTTTCAATAAAGAGATTTTTTCTCTGTTATAAGTATATATAGTTAAAATAGCTTTATTATTAGTATGTTTTATTTCTGCTTTACTTACATATATTTTATTAAAAGATAAGGATATATATTTAAGAAAACTCTTTTTTTTTTTTAAAAGGAATTTATGATTAAAATATAAATTAAAATAATCTTTTATTATTTTATTTATATTTATATCGTAAGAAGGAAGATTCTTTAAAATATTAAGATTAAAAACATAAATACTATTTTTTCATTCCTTAGAAATAGGAGGTAAATATTTTACTTTTCCTTGATCCAAATTTTTAATTTTAAAAGGAATTAATTTATTATTATTATTTATATATTTAGAAAAAATATTTAAAGTTATTTTTTTAGTAATATTATTAATGATATTATCATTATTATTATTAATCATATTGTTATTTTTTTTATTACATTCATTATTATTTTCATGCATAAAATTTAATTACTCTATATTATTGTATACAAAAAAAAAGAAAGTTGGGTATTAATAAAGGATTATTATTAGCATAATTCACCTTATAGTCGTTGAACGAATTTATCCTTTTTAAAATGCTAAGATAAATTTCGCTTCAAATTTTCTTAAATTATAAAAGAAATTTTTGAAATTAACCCAATATATTTTTAATTATTTTATATAAAAATATATATAAAATATTAAAGGACAAACATCCCTAGCGTAGCTTTTCCAATAATCCAAGATCTTTCCTTTTTGTATCTTGTGATCCTATGCCCCGCTTACGCGACTGTAAGATTTGTTGTTAATCAAACAGTAAGGCAAGATTAAGCCATTAAGCTTTTTAAGTAATAAACATGATTATTATTATATTAATAATAATAATTAAAAAAAATGTTAGAGCATACATAGTACGAGTATGCAATACGCAATACTCGTAATACAGCTTTCATAATATTTTTTATTACAACTAATCTCACTATAATTAAAATCTTACCTAATTTCATCAGATTATAGTGTAATTTAATACATGCTATAACTTTTATACTGTATCCATCAAATATACTATATAATACTATATACTATACTATCTGAATCACATTAAAATGATTAACAATAGAATTACTATAAGAAAATTACAAACAAAATTTCTATATTAATTTTTAGACACACCCATTTACTCTTTATGGGGCCTGTGCCCCGCATAAACTGTCTCCTAACAAATGTGCTTTAAATGAATAAAGTTATTAATATGAAAGACAAGTAAAGGTATTTCAATTTTATCTAATCAATTACCTTCTGAACTAAGACTTGTCCGGGTCATACTCAATAATTAGTAACAGTAAAGCTGCATAGGGTCTTCTCGTCTAACTAGAGGTAAACTGTATCTGCACAGTTATTCCAATTTCACTGAGTCAATCATAGAGACAGCTGTTGTATCGTTACGTCATTCATGCAAGACCGCATTTAACGGCCAAGGCGTTTCGCTACCTTAGGACCCTCACGCTAAGGCCGCCATTAACCGGGGGTTCCTCTAAAACCAAATTTATCACAATTTAGAAAATTCGTTAACCAGCCGGGATCGGGCAGAGATCACACTCAATACTTTGATTTATCATCTTTTTGCAAAGTGCTTTGTTTTAATTAAACAGTCGTACAACAATATTTTATGCTTCTTCGTTTTTACTCGTATTAATCGAGAATAATGAGCCCTCCTTATCCCTAAGTTACGGTAGTTAGTTTGCCGAGTTCCTTTATGATTGTTATCTCATTTGCGCCTTCGTATTCTCTACTAGCTTACTTGTTTCAGTTTCTAGGTACGGTTTATTAAATTATCTATATCCTTCATCTCTTTAGTTTATTAGTTTATAAATAATTATATTACTTTTTTTTCCAGCATATTACACACTTTTAAATATTATTTATAATCCCTAAGGATAAGTAATAAGTTTTTCTCATCGTTATAACCTTGAGGTTAAAAACTTAGAGGCCGTCACTTGTCAAATCCATAAGCTTTAGGCGAGAGATTTAATTAAAATTAAATCTTCTTTTTTTTTACTCATGTCACCATTCTCACTTGAGTTGTCCTATAGTTTTTTTTAATAAAAAAAAATCCAATATTAACTCAACGTTCTGCTACCCCATTAAATAATAATAATAATAAAATATTTTTATTAGATATGGACAAGGTATCGGTATATTATTTAGATCCGTTAAATTTTCGATGCTTTTAAGACTTAACAAGTATTCTGTTACGAGATCTTTAAATTATGGCTGATTCCAAGCCCATCTTCTTGTCGACTTATATAATAACTTTCTTAATTTCACTTAATAATAATTTTGGAACCTTAACTCTTGTTCTGGGCTGTTTCCCTTTTGACATACAACCTTATCATTCTATGTCCGATAATTCAACATTCATCTTTATCATTCCGAGTCTACATACTCACCGATAGAATCTTCACAATCCCCCGATGTATACAAAAAAAAATGTATTTCATATATAAATATATGAATATATACATCTTGTCAGAGATTAAGTTCTGTACCTACTAAGATGTTAATTAAATTGCCTACTATTATAGGTTTCGCAGAAAACCAGCTATCCTAGTCAGAGTTGTCTTTCACTTGCTTACCATAGTTCTTCGGATATCTTTGCAACGATAACCCGTTCGGACCTTCATAGTCCTGACTATAGTAAGATCACTAGGCTTCGGGTCTAACTTTAGACACTATTCATTATTTTAATGATTGGTTTAACTACGCACATATATTTCAACCATACGATTGTTATATAACATATATAAAATATATAGGATATATAATATCTATACGGTAATATTAATAAATATCGCTTGCACCTAAAGTTAACTTGGTGACCCATTATGCAAAAGGTACGTTCTTGCTTTTTGCTTGAACTGCTTATAAAATTACTATTTCAAATTTTTCCCTCACGGTACTTTTCTCTAAAGCTTATGTATTATATTTAGCCTTTGAGGAAGGTTCCCCATTAATTCAAACAGCTTCAAAGCCATTTTACTTACTAATATAGGCTATTCTATTTTCATTCACACTAATCATAGAATCTCGTTTGATTTACTTTCCTGAAGTTAATTAGATATTTCCATTCGCTTCGTTTATTAATTAATTTCTCTAAGAGTTAATATGTTACTTATTTTAACATAATATAAAATACTCTCTTTAATACATAGCTATTAATTTTCATAATAATCTCTTTATATACTAGTATATTCATATATATATAATATATATATACAAAGATACTCTTTATATCTTTTAGTTACATTTCTAATAAAAATGGACTACATTCAGTATTCTAGAACTAACTAAAAAATTCGTATAACACCATTTTTTTAGGATTACTTAAAACCTTTCGGGTTACTGTGACTCGAACACAGAAAAACTCCAACCCAAATGAAGTGTCGTAACCAATCTGACTCTAACCCGTTAGATTAAATCTAAATCTTTAGTTTAGTAATAAATATTATATGTTATTTAGATTTAATATAATCAGAGAATATCCGATTCGAACGGATGTGATCTTTGCAAATCAAATAAGACTCAAGCTTATCACCTTAAACCACTCGGTCAATTCTCTTTAATTCTTTCAAGAGTTGAACTTGAATATCATTCTTATCAAAAATGCACTTTACCTCTTAAGTTAAAGAATCTTTTTTTATAAAATATATGTTATAAATTAAGAAATAAGAGACTTGAACTCTTAACCTTCCGTGTGTAAAACGGTGGCTCCACCATTGAGCTAATTTCTTCTATATATAGATTATTTTTTTTTAATATTTTGGTTTTATTGTTATAACAATTGACCCAACCATAGCTAATAAAAGTATAAAACTTGCTAGTATTAATCATATACTATAGTTAGTATACATTATATTACCTATACTTGTTATATGGTTACTTTCTGCTAAGTTACCATCTCATATTTTACTACTAACATAAAATAAAATATTTTCTTTAATAATGTCTAGTTTATTAAAACTAAGTATATTTGTATTATTTTTAACTATATTTATAGTATTATCATTATATATATTATTATAATTACTATTAAAATTATTTAAAACAGCTATCTCATAAGGTAATAATTGAAATAAAATATAAATAATTAAACCACCTACAATTCCTGTTAAAGCTATACTATTACTTGTATTACTTTGAAGTTCACTTGTTCTAATATTAATTAGCATTAAAATAAATAAAAACAAAATAGATACCGCACCTATGTATACAATTAAATAGGATAAACCTATAAAACTTAAACCTATTATAATAAGATAAGTCGAAATAGTGGCAAACAGACCTATTAAAAATAATACAGATATTATAGGATTCTTATTCGTAATTACGAATATCCCAGCTAAAATTGCAAATATAGATATTATATCTAATGTATTATAAAAAAACCCGTTAGTTAATATTTCTTTTATTAAAAATATATTATTAATCATTTGTAATTAAAAATTTTTTTAGTTCCTAAGTTTAGGTGCAAATCTTAATATAGCATTGAAATAAATTAACAAGAGTACTTAGATTTGAACTAAGAAATCAAAGGTTGAAGCTTTAAGTTTTACCAATTAAACTATACTCTTAATTAGTTAATTTAATTTAATCTTATTTATTATAGAATATTTAACCAAGACTTATTATCGCAACTTATAACGAACTAGATTGGCTTCCATTATAAGAATATATATTTAATATATTCGGAAAAGAGGTGATTCGAACACCCAAGTGTTAAACACAATATTTAGCAAATATCTCGCCCTACCTATAGCAACTTTTCCTTAAAAACGAACTAGGCCGGGGTCGAACCGGCATCTACTTCCGTGACAAGGAAGTCCTCTGCCAATTAAGTTACTAATTCTTAAATTTGTGTACTATACATTGTATATAGTATTAATTAAATCTTTTACAAGTAGTCGGACTCGAACCGACAACGTAAGATTGGAAGTCAGAGGTATTACCATTATACTATACTTGTTTTATAGGGTTTATCGGATTCGAACCAATATCGGAATGATTAAAAGTCATATGTATTACCATTATACTAAAACCCCTTACTTAGATTAAAAACTAACTATTAATAACTAAATTTTTAATCTAATTTTTTTTTTTATTAAGAACCTCAATAATATATTGAAACATATAAGAAAAGTCAAACTAAATCTACAAAATGTCAATATAATATACCAGCTTCATAACCTAAATGATGATGATCTGTTAAATGATAATTAATTATTCTTCATAATGCTACACTTAAAAATATAGTCCCAATTATTACATGTAATCCATGAAAACCAGTTGAAAAAAAGAAAGATGTACCAAAAATACCATCACTAATAGTAAAAGAAGATACATTATATTCAATACCTTGGAATATTGTAAATATTATAGCTAATAAAACAGTAGCTATAGAACCATATAAAACACCTTTTCTTTCTCCAGATATTAAAGAATGATGAGCATAAGTTATTGTAGCACCACTTGATAAAAGTATTACTGTATTAAGAAGAGGTAATTCAAAAGGATTTACAGGTTCTATACCCATAGGTGGTCATTGAGCACCTAATTCTACAGTAGGTGTTAAAGCACTATGAAAAAAGGCTCAGAATATAGCTAAAAAAAACATACCTTCTGACACTATAAATAATAGAACACCTAAATTCAATCCTCTTTGAACAGCTAAAGTATGATCTCCTATAAATGTTGCTTCAGATATTATATCTCTAAATCAAAATGACATACATAAAACTACTAAAATTAAAGATATATAAAATATATAATAACTATTACTAAAATTATGCATAGATAATCCTGCTGATACAGTTAAATTTAATAGTCCAATACTAGTGTAGAAAGGTCAAGGAGAAGGTGATACTAAATGAAAAGGGTGACTTTGAAATGAACTTCTAATTAAATTAGTCATAGTTGATAATTACACCTTTTTTTACAAACAATTAATTTTTTTTAACCATTATTATATAACTATAATAGGATTTAACTCTTAAATTAAGCCTCTAAGATGAATCGAACATCTATCCTAATATTAACAGTATTATGCTCTACCGTTGAGCTATAGAAGCAGTTAAACTTAATAAATTATTAAGTTTTTTTTATTAGTACATTATGTCTTTTTATACATAAATTCTTAAGTTATTTTTAATTACATATTTTCAGACATAAATTATTATAATAAAAATTAGGAGAGAAAGGAATTGAACCTTCGACGACTAATAAGTCATTAAGTTTACAGCTTAACCCGTCGTACCAACAAACGGAACTCTCCTTTACATAAATAGTCATTAAAAATAAAGTAAAGTAAATTGAATTCACTAAGATTATTCTTTATTTTTAACTTGGCGACTATTTATGTACTAAATTTTTTGACTTGATAAGTCCCGTGCAACTTCCACTACACGAACCGTATTTCGACTTAACACTAATCAGAGGCACTCATACGAAGAATCCCATTATAGCATATAAAACTTAACTATTTATTGAGTTATAACAGAAAGGCAAACTTATTGAGCGGTCTCCTTTCAGCATGCGACGAGTGGTTAGTACCAATCCGAGATATTATTCACCGTGTCATGGTGATTCACGATTACTAGCAATTCCTTATTCATGCAGCCGAATTACAGGCTACAATCCTTATACTATTTTATCCTATTTTGTTGAGATTTGCTAAAATTCGCATTTTCGCATCTCTTTGTTTAGGAAAATGTGGCACGTCTATAGCCCACAATATTAAGGCCATGAGGACTTGTCTTGATCCCTTTTATCATTACCAATATAAAGGTGAACTGCTTTATTTTTTTTTACAAATAAAGCAAGGGTTTTCGTTAATTCCATGGACCGAACCACAGTTTCACAACATTAACTGAAGACAGCCATGCAACACTTGTATTAATAATAAAACATAGTAATGTTGTTTTACTATATTTATTAATTATTATATTCAAATTGTGGTAAGGTTTTTCGAGGATCATCGAATTAAATAACATACTTCACTGCTGGTGTCAGAAACGGTCTAGTGATTTCAGTTCCTGCGTTGCCACATTACTCTTGAGGTGAAATGCTTACATTTTCATTTATAGACTAAAATTTTAAATTCTAACCTATAGCATTCATCATTCTCTGCAAAGACTACTAGGGTATCTAATCCTATTCGTTACCTAAGCCTTCGTCCTTCGACGTCAGTTTTTACATAAAAGATTGCCTTCGCCTTAACCAGTCCTCTAGGTATCAACAAATTTTATCTCTCCACTCTAGAATACGATCTCCTTTCATAAAACTCTAGAAAAATTATACCATTTTAAGGTGAATTTTACCGTCTGAGTACCCTTTAAACCTATTTATGATGATTAACACTAGTCTCTTATGTATTGCCGCGACTGCTGGCACATAATTGGTCAAGACAGTATGTACATATCGTCATTATCAATATGTATACAGAACTTTATTCGAAATCTCGATTTGCTCATCTCATTAAATCTTTTTAAAATTTAATCGTAAGTCGTTCCTCCAAGTTACCAGTTCAGCCGTTAGGCCATTGACCAATATTCCTCACTGCTGTGCACACTTGCCTTGGGATTTTTTCATCCCCAATGTGGTCGATCAACCTTCTTTCAGTTTCGACTAAGAGAATTGTGGGCTTGTTAAGCCATTACCTTAACAACTACCTAACTCTAGAATATTTCTTTTCCTCTTAAAGCAGTTTTACCCTTTATTTATGAAGGATTTGCCTTCACTTTAAGGTAGGTCAAAATACTAATACTCACCTGTACACCACTTTTAAATGGGAAGTTTAACTAAATATTAATTAAACCCTTTTTTCCCTAAGCTCTTTTTGCCTATTTATTAAACGTTCGATTAGCATGTGTCAAGTATTTGGACAGCGTTCAATCAGAGCCATCACCAAACTCATCTACTTTTTTTTTTTAGATTGTTAAATCTTTTTTTTTCAGATGCAATATTCAATTTCTTGTTTATTACATCTCTATTAACATTAGACAATGTTTTGTCTTATAATTAAAAAGGAATATAATAAGCTAGTTTCTATATTCAATATTTATATATATTAAATTTATATTAATATATATATACGGTTCCCTAAAGTATATTACTTTTTAAGATCAGATGTTCGCAATTTAAATTTAATCAATTATCTTAAATTAAGGCCATTTTTAGGTTTACTAATTATTTTGATTGGTTGATTGATTATGTTAAATTTATTTTTTTTCTCTATTTTACTTATATCTTTTAATTATATTATATTCAAGTATAGTAGACTTTCATTTATATTCACTTTTTAATTATAAGACAAATTATTAAGGTTAATTTATATGGGTAAATGCGATTTAAGGGTTATTTAAGTATTTATTTTTTTTATTGCCACTTAATATTAAGAATAAAACCTATTTTTTAGACTTAAATTGATTCATTGTTAAGATTATTTTATCTAATCTTTCTTTAAATAATTTATGTAAATCTTGATTATATGAACCTAATTCTTTTGAGGATCTTTTTGTATCTTTAATTGAATTAAATAAATTAGATGTTTCTTTATTATCAGATAATCCTTTTAAAATCTCCTTATTAGATTTAATTAGTTCAGCTACAGCTTCTTTGTAGTCTTTACCAAAAAGATTTTTAGCTTCGTCCGGGTAAAATTCCTCTGTACCTTTGTTGATTTTTTCTACTATATCTGAAAAATATTTTTCTTTAATTTTTAATTCCTTTAAATTATTTTTAGTGTTTTCAAGTAAATTTTTTTGTAATTCTTCCTTAGTAATAGGACTAGGGAATCTATTACTAGATAATTCTAATTTAGGTAATCCTCTACGTTTAAGTAAATCAGACTGAGGTTCATTAGATTTTAGAGCTTCTGAATCTAATTTATCGATATCTGGATTACTTTTAACATAATTTTCATGAGAAATTAGGTGTAATTTTTCAGAATAAATACTATTAGAACTACCTGTACCTAGATAAAATTTTTCTTCAAATAAACTAAACATAAGATTGTTACTTGTAAATAAATGAAACAAATCTACGCTAGCTGATATAATAGAAATCAAATAAAAGATAATATATAATAATATAAAAATTAAAGTTAATACTTTTAATCTTTTACCATATACTATATTAATATATGAGATTAAAGAATTAAATTTTAAGGAGATTATTGTTAGAATGTTCTTATGTTTATATGCTATAATTAATAAGATTGATGTTATAATTATATAAAAACTCATTTTTTTGATCCGAAGACTTTTAGTTAAAAAATTTTTAATAATATATCTATGAGATATTTTTTTTAGATTATTGTGGCTAAATATTCTGGGAATTAATATTATATAAATCTAATAGATCCTATATGGGTATTATACTAATGTAAATCTAATGCATCTTTAATATATCCACTAGTTAAAACAACAAATACTTGAGCTTGTATTACTGCAATAGCTAATTCTAAACCTGAGAATGCTACAATAAAAGTTAAAGGTATTAAACCTAAGAAGAAGAAAAGTAAACCAGATGTCATAATATTATAAGTAAATCCACTTAAAATATTAAGTAACATATGACCAGCTGTAATATTAGCTGCTAATCTAAGACCTAATGAAATATTACGAGCAAGATAAGATATAAATTCTATTAAAACTAATAAAGGTAATAAAGCTAAAGGACAACCTGCTGGAACTAATAAAGAAAAAAATACTAAACCGTGTTTTTGAAATCCTAATATAGTAGCACCTAAAACTATAGTAAAACTAAGAGCAAATGTTAATATAAAATGACTTGTAGAGGCAAAACTATAAGGAACCATCCCTATTAAATTATTTATTAAAATAAAAACAAATAAAGCATAAATAAAAGGAAAATATATTTGACCATTTTTTGAGTTTATTTGATTAATAACTATATTATGAATAGTTGCATATAAAGATTCTTGACCTATAGATCAAGAATTACCTACAAGTTTATAATAATTTGTGCTTAAAATATTTATAAGTAATAAAAAGAAAGCTCCTATTATTAAATAAAATCCTATGTTTGTAATAGAAATATGTAAATTACTTAAAATTTCTAAACTTAAGAGATCTTTAATTTCAAATTGATTTAAAGGACTTGCAATATCTGTAATTGTTATTTGATTTTCTATCTTGTTAAAGCTTAAAGTACTCATTTTTAGTACCTTAAGCTTTAGTTAAGCAACTTAAAATAATCCTATGTACATCTTTATACTATAATATTTTTTATATTTATTTATAATATTTTTAGATAAATTAATATAATTTAATTTAAATTATTTATCATTAAATAATTTAGAAATTAGAGTACGAGATAAAAATAGACGAACAAATGTTGGTAAAATATATTTTGATAGGATATAAATAGTTGTAACTATTATAATAAAAGTAAATGTTATTTCATTTATAAAATAAAAAGGTACTAATTGAGGCATTTTAAAGTTAATTTTAATAATAGGGTATATTATATAATATTTATATATATTTAAATAAAAATTAAAAAACTTAAATTTAAATATAAAGTATATTATGTATGTTAATTTTATAACAGAATAAAATTTTTAGGTAAAAGAAAAGATTTTCTTTTATTAATATAACAAGGTAAATGTATAAAATAAGGATATATAAGGTAATTAATAAAGGTAATCGTCAAAAATTAACTAATAATAGTCCATACAATTACTAAACCAGTTTAGCTTATATTAGAATTTATATGATAATATTACGTTTTATCTTTAACTTTTATTGTAGCATTCTTAAATTAGTTAATTATTAATATTTAGGTTTATTTAAATATAATACAATAAACTACTTACATAATAATGTAGGCCATCTAAAATAAAAGCAGGGTATATACCAAATACAATTGTAAATATAACCAGAGTAAACAGCATGAAGAATTCTCTTTTACCTGTATCACTGATATTTTCTTCAAAATATTTACTAAATGAACCTCCAAATGATATTCTATTATATAAATATATTGTATATGCAGCTGATAATATAATAGAAGAACTAGCAAATAGACCTAGTAAAGGTAATCTTTCGAATACACCATAAAGAGACATAAATTCACCTACAAAATTTAAAGTTAAAGGTGCAGCACAGTTACCTAAAGATAATATAAAGAAAAGTATAGAAAATAAAGGCATTATTTGAGTAACTCCTTTATAATAGGAAATTAATCTAGTTCCGGATCTATCATATAAAATACCTCCTGCACAAATAAATAGACCACTTGAAACAAATCCATGACCTAGTCCTAATAAAATACCTCCTTCAATTCCTTGTATTGTATTGGTAAATACTCCTATTAAATACACAGCCGCATGACACACTGAACTATAAGCTATTAGTTCTTTTATATCCAAAGTTCTTAATGTACTAAAGCTAGCATATAATATAGTTACTATACCTATGACAAAAATTATATATGTAAAATTTAAGGAAACTTTAGGTAATATTGGTAAAATTAGTCTAAATATACCATATAAACTTAATTTTAATACTATACCAGCTAGTATTATACTTCCTCCTAAAGGAGACTCAACATGAGCTTTTAATAATCAATTATTTAAAAAGATTGTAGGAGTTTTCACAGCGAAAGCTATAAATATACCACAAAATAAGAATATTTGAGTAATATAGTTAAAATTACTTTTAAATAAAACATCGAAATAAGTTGTACCTATTATAGATGATATTGTTAAAATAGATAATAGTAAAAATAATGAACCTAATAGTGTGTATAAAAATATATAAAAACTGGCTCTTACTTTATTACTTGATCCAAATAAACCTATTAATAAAAACAATGGTGGTAGTATACTTTCGAAAAAAATATAAAATAATAATATATCTAAAACTAAGAATACTGCTAATAATAAAGTCTCTAATAATAACATTATCATTAAATAATATTTTACATTATTTTTTATTGAATTTCAGTTTGATAATAAACCTATCGGTGTTATAATTGTAGTTAATAAAACAAAATATATTGAAATACCATCTATACCTAAATATATATCATAAATACTTATATTAAAATGCTCTTGAACATATTGAAATTGATTATTACTAAAATCAAATAATATGTAGATTATTAATGAAACTATTAAATTTAAAATCGAAAATATAAGGGCTAGCTTTTTGTAATAAGTGATTGAGGAATCATTAGCTTTAGGTTCTTCAGATTTTTCTATCTCATTTAATATAGTTGATGTATCGTGAAAATTTAATGTTTCTTCTTTAATATTATCCACATTTTTTTTTATGTCATAATTTTTTATAGTTTCTTTTAGATCTGAGGGTAAAGGGTAATATGATATAAGTCTATTATTTTGATGTGTAGAAGCAATCGAGAATATGGCTATTATTGGAATAATTAATAAAAGATGTAAAAGCATCTTTAAAAATTATTTTTATTCCGGGTTTTTAAGTTTAACTGAAAATATTATACATATGAGTAATTTATTTATAAAAATGGTTAAAGTAAAATAGATTTGACTTATTTAGGGTTTACTTTTTTAATTATTGTTATACCATATTCCTAGCTTCAATTTGCATAGGAAGGTAAGTAAATAATATAAGAAACTCTTAATTTTTAAATAAAAGCCTCAGATCAATCAAAAATTATATTAAATAAATTGAGTATTATTATAATAAATATATATTAGATACAAAAATATTAGAGCTAAATAAAACACAAGGTACTAATATTATTAAAGCAAAGACTATAGGTAATAAAACCGTTCAACAAAATGACATTAATTGATCGTAACGTATTCGCGGAAAACTAGCTCTTGCTCATATAAATACAAATATCATTATAGAACTTTTTAATCCTATATTTAATCCATATAATAATCCTTCTAGCACAGAAAAATAAGAAAGGTTAGTAATATAGTCTCTTAAATAAATAATAAAATCTCCTATAAATAAAGTTTGAAAGATTAAATAAGTACTATTAAGTATATTTAAATTTTCTAATAATAAATATCCTCCTAAAAATAATACACTTGTAAGTATACACATTAGTACTATACTTCCGTATTCAGCTAAAAAGAAAAAAACAAATACAACAGCAGCATGTTCTGTCATGAAACCACTAACAAGTTCAGATTCTGCTTCTGCTAAATCAAAAGGTGCTCTATTAGTTTCAGCTATAGATCCTATAAAGAATATAATAAATACAGGTAATAAAGGTAATATAAATCATATACTTCTTTGAGATTCTATATTTACAGTTAAATTTAGATTACCTGTTAACATAATTACTAAAAGTATAGCTGAACTTAAGATTAATTCATAACTAATTAATTGAGCTGTACTTCTTAAAGAACCTAAGAATGCATATTTACTATTAGCACTTCAACCAGCTAATAATATACCATATGTTGCTAAAGCAGATACAGCTAACATATAAAATATACCTAGGTTAAAGTCATTAATTGCTAATCCTGGCCCATATGGTATTACACCATATCCTAAAAGAGCAAAAATAAGGGTAATAACTGGACCTAAAAAAAATAAGACTATATTAGCTTGGGTTGGAGCAACATATTCTTTTAACAAAAGTTTTAATGCATCAGCAAATGCTTGTAATAAACCATAATACCCTACTACATTTGGACCTAATCTTCTTTGCATACTGGCCATAGTTTTTCTTTCTGCTACTGTAACAAATGCTACAGCTAATAAAGCAGGAACTAATACTAAAAGAACCTCAATAATTGAAATGGGTGTAGAATAAAAATACATGATTGATTTAATTTTAATTTATAATGTTGATGAATAATTTGTATTGTTTAATCATGAGAAACTTTTAGTAATAAAAATTAAATTTTCTACTTTAATATAAATTATATTAAAATCTGAAAGATCTACTTTTTAATCTTAATACTTAATTAAATGTAAATAATAAAAATAACAATTAAAAAAACTTATTTAGTTTAATATAAGAGGATATTTATTGTAATGTATAGCTATATAACTATTATTAAATTTTTAATATAGCTAATTAATTATTAATAATTATGGGGGGGGGTGAATAGGTTAAAGTGATTTGTATTATTGTAGTAACATAATCACTTTTAAAAAGTAATATTTTACTTTTTAGTTGTTAAAGTCTCTACCTCACTTTTAATAACATAAGAGTACTTAGATTTGAACTAAGAAATCATAGGCTGAATCTATAATTTTTTCTTATATACTCTTTCTTTAGATATAGGTCTAAAAATCTTATTTAATGGTTGAATCTGCACTTTAAAAATCTGACCTATTTCAGATTCGAACTGATAATATACATATCATATCGTATAGTTCTACTTATAAACTAATAGGCCCTTTATTATATTAAATAGTATAAAAAATAGGGAATGTTCATGATAAAACAATTATTTATAGATTAAATAATAAAAAAACTAATTTTTATTAATTTACTATGCTTCTATTTTAGATTGTATAGGAAGACTTACAAAAGCATGAGGCTTAGGTGGGCTACTTAAAGCTCATTCCAAACTAGGGTAACTTCTATTTAAAAGAGCTTGTAAAGTGTCCGTATAGAATTGTGGATTTAATCAAGGATGTCTTCCTGCATATTCACCTTCTGTTAATTGGATATATACAATATATAAAAATAATCCTGCAGCTACTACACTTATTATAGATCCAAAGCTACTTATTAAATTTCATCCGGCGAAGGCATCAGGATAATCACTTACTCTTCTAGGCATACCTTGTAACCCTAAGAAATGTTGAGGGAAGAATGTTAAATTAACTCCAATAAATAATAATCAGAATTGTGCTTTTGATAATGTGATATTATAATTTAAACCTATTATTTTAGGTATTCAGTAGTATCACCCACTAAACATTGCAAACACTGCACCCATACTTAAAACATAGTGGAAATGAGCAACTACATAGTAAGTATCATGGAATGCTATATCTAAAGATGCATTAGCTAAAACAACACCACTTAAACCACCAATTGTGAACATAAATACAAAACCTAAAGCAAATAACATAGAAGGACTTAATTTAATAGAACCTCCGTAACATGTAGCTAATCAGGAGAATATTTTAATACCTGTAGGTACTGCAATTATTAACGTAGCCGCTGTGAAATATGCTCTTGTATCCACGTCTAAACCTACAGTATACATATGATGCGATCATACAATAAATCCTAATACTCCAATAGACATCATAGCATATACCATACCTATATAACCAAAAACTGTTTTATTAGAGTTTGCAGATATAGTTGTACTTATTATACCAAAAGCTGGTACAATTAAGATATAAACCTCGGGATGACCGAAGAATCAGAAAAGATGTTGAAATAAAATAGGATCACCACCTCCAGCTGTTTCAAAGAATGATGTATTAAAATTTCTATCAGTTAATAACATAGTTATTGCACCAGCTAAAACAGGTAATGATAATAATAATAATACAGCTGTAATAACTACAGCTCATCCAAATAAAGCTAGTTTATGTAATTTTATACCTGGTGTTCTCATATTAGCAATAGTAGTTATAAAGTTTATTGCACCTAATAAACTACTAACACCTGATAAGTGTAAAGCAAATATAGCTAAGTCTACACTAGGTCCACTATGACTTTGAACCCCTGATAAAGGAGGATATATTGTTCATCCTGTACCAGCACCACCTTCTATACAAGCAGAAAATACTAATAATAATAAACTTGGAGGTAATAATCAAAAACTTATGTTATTTAATCTAGGGAAAGCCATATCTGGACCCCCTACCATTAAAGGCATTAAGAAGTTACCAAAACCACCTATTAAAGCTGGCATAACCATAAAGAATATCATAAGTAAAGCATGAGCTGTTATAATACTATTATATAATTGATTATCAGCTATATATTGCACACCTGGTCCGCTCAACTCCATTCTTATTAATACAGAAAACGCTGTACCTAATAACCCCGAAAATAATGCAAATATTAAATATAAAACACCTATATCTTTAGCATTTGTAGATAAGAATCATCTTTCTGTTCAAATAGATATAGAGGATAAAATAACTTGCTTACTAGGGATCGACAATATTTTACTCTTAAAATCAGGCTGATCATTCATTATTTACTTTTTATTGTCCCTTATTAATCCATACTTAAATTAGACTATAACCTAAATGTTAAATTACCGTAAAACTAACTTGATAGTATACTTATATTAAATTATAGCCTAAAAAATACCATACTTTACATCTATGATGGTATTATTTATAAGTAGACAGTATATCAAATATAGTTAAAAATAAATGGACTTTTTAGGATCCACTTTTTAGTAGTAAATAATTTAATCCTTTTAAATATAATTTTATATGTTAAAATTATGTAGGAATCGAACCTATTACTTAAGATTTGCAATCCTAGTGTAAACCTTCTACTTCATAATTCCCCCTTTACTCAACATTTTTCTGTTGTTCATCGTTATTAGACCCAACCCCAGCTGACCCTTAATTAATACAACTTATAAGGCTTGTTTTTAATCAGATCAATACTTATTAATTTGTTTAATAGTGTGTATAAATGAGCTTTATTAATGATTATTTAACCTTAGGAATAATTATTATATTAAACCTTTTTACTTTTAGTAAATAGTATGTTGTAGACATTTCTATTAAAATTATACAATATGAAGTAGATTCTATCCATTTATATATCTATATTTAATACGAAGTATGTTGTATATATTTATATAATAATTTTATATCAAAACCGAACTTATTACTTAAGTAATACTAGTATAAACCTTTTATTTAATAATTTCATGTCTTGGCTTGGCTTAGTAAAACATATGAAGACGTTTAATTAGTAAGTATCTTTTATCTAAGTAAGTCGTAGGCTTAAATTAGCTTTACTAATAAAAATAAACATTAGCTTAAAAAATTAAGATCAATATCTCTACATAACTTAAGCTTCTAATATTCACCACGCATATATATTAATTAATATATTTAAGTTTAACCTCTTTGGTGTTATTCTACTTAATATATAATAGCTACTAAGATAGATATATTAAAGGGCTTTAACCTAAAAAAATAAATGTATTTAGTCTAAAATACCTGAATTAAAGCTTCTCCCTTTTCTTTTAAACGTATTTAAACGTATTTAAAAGGATTAAATACATAACATATTATATATATTTAGTTTTATAAAAAGTATTAAAAAAATTTTTTTCACTTAGTGTTCATACAAGACAAGCTTATATAAAAAAAATAAGAGATAAGATTTAGTTTTTTTTGAAAGATAAATTAACTAAAGTATTTTCAATTAAACTAATAACAGGTACAATTAATATAAAATAACTAAAATATAAAACTGTACTTAATTGTCCTAATTCTATAAATGGAGATTCTACATGACAAGCACCTAATTTCATTAAGATTAAGAAATTTAGAACAAATATTCAGAACCCTAATTTACTTAAAGGTCTGAATTGTAAACCTTTTGTTCTACCTAAATCTGTTATAGGTAATAACATTATAGCTAATATAGCACTAAACATAGCTATAACACCTAATAATTTATTAGGTATAGATCTTAATATAGCATAGAAAGGTAATAAATATCACTCAGGCACAATAGCAGGTGGAGTTTGCATAGGATTAGCCATAATATAATTATCACTATCACCTAAAACATTAGGTGCAAAGAAAACAAATGAACTTAAAACAAAAATAAAAATAAATATAGTGATTAAATCTTTAAATAAATAATAAGGAGCAAAAGTTATTCTATCATAATTACCTGAAATACCTAAAGGATTACTTGACCCTGCTGTATCATGAAGTGCTATTAAATGCATTAAAACTAAAGCTACTAATATAAATGGTAAAACGAAATGTAAAGCAAAAAATCTATTTAAAGTAGCATTGTTAACAGAAAAACCTCCTCAAATGAACTCAACAATATCTTGTCCAATTCATGGTATAGCACTTATAAGATTGGTAATAACTGTAGCACCTCATAAACTCATTTGACCATAAGGTAAAACATAACCCAGGAAAGCTGTGGCCATCATAAGTATAAGTATTACTGTACCTATTGCTCAAACTAAAGTTCTAGGTGCTCTATATGACCCGTAGTACATTCCTCTTCCAATATGTAAATAAACTAAAAAGAAGAAAGCTGAAGCTGTATTACTGTGTAAATAACGAACTAATCACCCGTTATTAACATCACGCATAATATGCTCTATAGAATTAAAAGCTTCTAATACATTAGGACTATAGTGCATAGCTAAAGTTACACCTGTAATAATTTGTATAACTAGACAAACTAAAAGTAAAGAACCAAAATTTCATAAATAACTTATGTTACTAGGTTGTGAAGCGTCGATAAGGTATGAATTAACTAATTTTAACAAAGGATGACTCTTTAATATTCTCATGTATATACTATATTAAAAATTTTTAGATTATAAAAATAATATGTAGATAGCGTTATATATTATGTAATGTATATTGACTTTAATGTAGAACATAAATATCTAAAAAAATTAAATTATACCTACCTATATGCATATTTATATCCCTACTATTAAGATAATAATGCTTCTTTTATTTAAATTTAATTAATTAAATTTGCAAATTTTATATATCACCAAGTATAAACTTAGTTTTTACGACTACGTGTATTACTTGGTGAATCTTAGTCTTTACTATAAGAACGAGTACGCTAAGTGGAGGACTCACCCTGATTATCAGAATTATTACCTGCATTTTTATTTTCACTTGAACTTTCATTTTTTTTCATTTCTGCAATTTGCGCTTTAACTTTCTCTCAGTCTCAGTCACTACCCATAGCTATTCTTCCTTTTACATAATGATGTATCTCATTATTATGATAAACCATATCAAGAGCCCTAGGATGTTTATTGTATATCGCATCATGCATTAGAGTATTTACATAATGGTAGTAATTATTTAGCTCTTCTATATTCATCTTAGCAAGCTCCTCCGATCCTAATAATTTAGCTGCTTCTCCTTTTGGAGCGTTACCACCTTCATTAGAAGCTCCAGCCTCATTATTAGTAGGGGATCCTTGTGAAGCGTTACCACCTTGATTAGAAGCGTTACCACCTTCATTAGAAGCTTCACCCCCATTATTAGAAGAAGAGCCATTATCCATAAAAGATTCAGTAATATTTTTAAAAATGGGTTCTAATTTTTTTAAATTTGAATTATCATTATCACTAAAATAAAACATATAATCGGATCCTAAAGATACACATACCAAAGAAATGAAAAAACTACATAATTTTAATAATAGAGGTAAGTATATTATATAGGAAGAATATTTGTAATTAATAAAGAATAATAACCCCGCTAAAGTAGAAAAGAAAATAAATAAAGGTAATAATCTTTTTTTATTAAAAAATCCTTTAGGTAAAATACTACTAATTATAACTTTATTTTTGTTTAAATATATATTATTACTTGTATAAAAAAATAATACAAAAGAAACTAAAATAATTAATAAAAATATATTAAAAATACCACCGTTTAAAGTAAAAAAGAAAATAGATATATATGAAATAAAGCCAACTAAAATAAATAAAGCGTAATTAGTAACAATACTTGAGTTTAAATATGAAATATTCTTACTTAATTTTATTAATCCTTTTTCTAACCCAAAAGGTCCTAATAACTCTATACTACCTTTGTCTAAAAATTTAGTAAGTAACCCTCCTAAATTTAAAACTGAATTTGTAATATATTTATTATAAAATAATTCAATTAAAAATCTTTGATTAAAAAAACCAAAAATATTATAACCTAATCTAGATAATTTAAAACTAATGATAGATTTAGGTAAAAATTCAGAATAAATTAAAGCTATAATAGTAAACATAATAGTAAATATAAAAGGTAATAATTTAAATAAAGTAGGAACAGCAAATTCAGTATTTATCATTATTTCATTCATAGGGTGAATAAATATACTATTATCTATGAAGAAATTAGAACCTAACCCTATAAAAATATCTTTAGTAATAAAACCAAAGAATATTGAAAATAAAGCTAATATAAATAAAGGTAAACTTAAAAATAAATCTCCTTCATGAGCGTTTCTATAGGCTTGTATAGATCCATTAGGATTAGCTATAAAAGTTAAATATAACACTTTAACTGAGTATAAAGTAGTAAATATTGCACCAATTACAGCTATAACATACACAGAAATACTACTAAAAGAATATTGACCAAATGCAGACTCTAAAATAAAATCCTTACTATAAAAACCAGTCATGAAAGGGAAAGCAACTAAACTTAAACTAGCTATTAATATAACAGAGTATGTTAAAGGTAAATATGAAATTAACCCTCCATATTTTCTAAAATCTTGATTATCAGCTACAGCGTGTATAACTGCTCCAGCACCTAAAAATAATAATCCTTTATAAAAAGCGTGATTTATTAAATGAAATAAAGCTAAATTATATGAAGATAAACCTACTGCTATAACCATCATACCTAATTGACTCATAGTAGAATAAGCTATAACTTTCTTAATATCTTGTTGAAATAAACCAATAAGAGAACTAAATACAGTAGTTATAGCACCTAATCATAAACATAATAATAATAAAGTAGAACTATATTCTATTAAAGGTGAAGAACGCATTAGTAAATATACACCAGCTGTAACCATAGTAGCAGCATGTATTAATGCAGACACAGGAGTAGGACCCTCCATAGCCATAGGTAATCAAACATGTAATCCTACTTGAGAACTTTTAGCCATAGCACCTATTAATAAGCATATACCTATAATAAGTATTACATTACTATTCATATAAGGAGCTAATGAAAATACTGTTGCATAATCTAAATTACCTAAAGACCATAATATAGAAAACATACCTATAGTTAAAAAACAATCCCCTACTCTATTAGTTAAGAAAGCAGAAATAGAACTTTGGTTAGCTGCTATTCTAGTGAATCAGAAACTAACTAAAAGATATGAACAAACACCCACACCCTCTCATCCTACAAACATTAATAAATAATTATTAGCAGTTACAAGTATAATCATCATAAATGTAAACAAACTTAAATAACTAAAAAATCTCTGATTATGGGGATCATTACTCATATAACTTATTGAATAAATATGAACTAATGAACTTATTATTAAGACAGGAATTAGCATTGACACTGTTAAGCTATCAAACTGAAAACCTATAATAATATTAAATCATTCACTATCTATTCATCTAAATAAATTAATTGTAACAGGGATATTATTAAAACCAACCTCTAAAAAAACCAATAAAGCCAAAACTGTTGTTATTATTACACTTAAACATGTAATAATTTGTGCACCACGAACCCCAACTTTTCTACCAAAAAAGCCAGAAACTATACTTCCTAATAAAGGTAAGATTATTATACTTAAATACATTATCTATATTCTATTGCAATACTTCCTCTTAATCTATAGAAAGCAACTAAAATACCTAAACCTATAGCAGATTCAGCACCTGCTACAACTATTATATAAATAGCATAAGTTTGGCCGATTATATCATCCATATTAAGTGAACTTACTAATATTAGAAATGTGATAGCTAATAGCATTATTTCAATTGAAATAAGCATTAATATTATATTTTTTCTATTTAAAACGAAACCTAGGATTCCGATCAAAAAAAGTATTAAGGTAATATTCATCATAGTATTTTAAAATTTTTAAATTATTTAACGGACCTTATGTAATACCAATATTATATATAAATAAGATAAAGAATATCCCGTATAAATATATAATAAATATACTACATAGAAAAATAGCTCCACCCCGCTATTTTTAGTGATATCAACCCTTAGAATATATCCCCTTGTTTTTATTTACTTAAATAACTAATAAAGACTATTTATACTCAATTAATTAAGTTATTATCTATACTCCCTTCCCCTTTTTATTTATAGTTTAACTAAAATAAAACTAAACAGTAAATTGTTTTAGTTAAACACAAGAGTGTCCTAATAGTTTCTACCCTAATTAGATTAAACTTGTTATCTTTCTTATTATGAAGAGATAATATAATAGATTTAAATCATATTTTTTTTAATAGACCTATAGAAGATTCGAACCCCTATTTAAGTATCCGTAGTACTAAGTTCTACCATTGAACTAATAGGCCCTTTTCATATGTCGTTATTTATATATTTATACCGACATTTTTATTAAGATTTTTTTTTTGATTCTTATAATTTAAATCATAATATTCTCATTTTAGACTCGAACTAAAAACCTAAATATTAGAAGTATTTTGCTCTACCATTGAGCTAATGAGAATTTTAATTAATTTTTAGTAATTTAATTTGGTCATCCGAATGTATATACTGTAAGAAAACAATAAAAAAAGTATAAAACCCTAAATTTTAGGTATTATTATAATAGTTTAATTTAAATAATTAAGATTAATAATAAAAATTAACTTATTGTTCACTTAATCAGTAAAGGAATTTTTCTAGAGATACTGATTCGATTACTATAGGCATAGAGCTATGTAATATACCACAAATCTCTGAACATTGTCCATAGAAAACACCTTCTCTGTTAATAAAAACAGATACTTGATTTAATCTTCCAGGATAAGCATCACATTTTATACCTAATGAGTTACAAGAAAAAGAATGTATTACATCACCAGCTGTAATAATAAATCTTACATGAGTTAATTCAGGAAGAATAACTCTATTATCAACTTCTAACATTCTTAGTGTTCCATGTTCTAGGTCAGATTCAGGAACTATATACGAATCAAATTCAATAAATTCTTCACTTTCATTTAAAAAATCCGGATATTGATAACTTCAATATCATTGATGTCCTTCAGCTAAAACAGACATTGAAGGATCACTAACTTCATCCATTAAATATAATAATTTAAATGAAGGAAATGCTATTAATAATAATATAACAGCAGGAAGTATAGTTCATATTAATTCTATAAGAGTACCGTGGTTTAAATATTTATGAGATATAGGTGATTTAATATTTAAATAATTAATAACTAGAGATACTAATATTCATCCTACAGCAAATAAAATTATTACTAAGTAGTACATAATATTATCATGTAATTCAACTAAACCTTCCATCTGTGGAGTAGCACTATCTTGAAAATATATACCTCAGGGGCTTGGTGCATCTAAAAAAATAGAAAGTACATTATTTAATAATTCCATTAAAAAGTATGATTATCTAAACTGCTATATAAAATATAAAGATGTTTTTAACAAAAAAATAGAATAGAATCAAAGCTTAACGTTATGTATAAAATAATTAATACAAAAAAAGAAAACTAAATTAAGAATATTATAAAATAATACTATAAATAGTTAAGGTATTGGTAATTAGAATAAAAAAAGATTTATTTTAACCATAACTCGTGATTAAACTACATATAAAAGCAAGAAAGCCATCATTAATGCAAATAACCCCGTTGCCTCTGAAAAAGCAAAACCTAAAATAGCATATCCAAATAGTTGACCTGTTATAGATGGGTTTCTTGCTACACCTAAAATTAATGCTCCAAATACCACACCTATTCCCATACCTGCACCTATTAAACCTGTTGTAGCAATCCCTGTACCTATTATTTTGGCAACTTGTATCATAATTTATCTTGTTTGTATAAACTATAAAAAAAAATAGCGAATATTTAATTTTCAAACTAATATTATTCTAATAAAATTTACTTAAAAAACCTTTAATATTTTAATTAAATATATACACCTACTTAGGATAAGTATATATTATTTTGTTTTAATTATTCTATTTAAGTAAGAAATACTTATTATATTTTTTTTATTAGAATTATCATCCATATTTTGTTTTGTAGAAATTTTTAAAGCACCTTTACCTAATTCAAAAACAAATCCTATGGTAATAATAAAAATAAATATTAAAGTTGTAGATAAACCATAAATATTATTTACATATTCACTAACTGTAAAAGGAAATATTAATAAAACTTCTAAATCTAATAATAAAAAAACTAATGCATATATAAAAAACCCTATATTAAAAGGAAGTCTAGTTTGATGAAAAGAATGAAATCCACATTCAAATACTGAATATTTTTCTTGGTAAGGGTTATGTGGTGCTAAAATTAAATTAATAAATAAGAAAAGTAAAGCAATAATAGAAACAAATAAAATAAATAAAGTCATACTACTCATTTAACTACTAAATAAAACTTGTACCAATATGGTACCCATACTTAATCATTCTTTATTCATAAAAATAAATAATAGTATTACTAATGTAATAATAGAAATAGTAAAAGAAAAAGGGCTACTTATGAAAACATGTTGTCCTATATGATTATGCAAAGTATCCTTTTCATGTTCAGCAGGATAGAAAAAGATTTCTTTAATAATATTAAGATAATAAACTGCACCTATTACACTAGTAAGTATAGCAACTAAAGTTAAGAAAATATAACCATTATCTAAAGCAGCACTTAATACCATCTGTTTTGCAAAAAAACCAACTAAAGGAGGTATACCTACAAAAGAAAAAATAGTAATAGCTAAACTTAAAGATAATAAAGGATTTATATAAAAATAACCTTTTAATTGACTAATTAACTGAATAGGGGAGTTATTTTTGTCTAATAAATTATTATATTCTTTATTTTTAGTCATATAGTTAAATAAAGAAAATCCTATAGTGATTAATATAATAAATATATTTAAGTTACTTATAGAATACTGTATTATATAGAATATAAAAGCTTGTGTTGATTCAATATTAGATATACTTAAAGCTAAAAGTATAAAACCTATATGAGATATAGTACTATATGCAAGTAATCTTTTTATTCTAAATTGTGTTAAACCTATAACAGTACCTATTATTAATGAAAGAAGTGAACTTATTAATAAACCATAAGTTCAACTAAAATCAGATAAAGAACTATTAGTATGATAAACTAATTCTAATAAAAAGATAAAAATAGATATTTTAGCTATAATGGCTACAAATGTAGTAACTATAGTAGGTATAGCGTCATAAACATCTGGAGATCAAAAGTGGAAAGGTGCAGCACTAACTTTAAATAGGAAACCTATACTAAATATAAGTAAAGCAAAATTTAAATAATAAGATTTATATCATGAAGTTAAATTACTATTTATATCACTTATACTATTTATTACGTACAAACCATCTAGACTAGTAGTACCTGAATTTGCATATAATAAACTTGTACCTAATAAAATAAAACAAGAACTTAAACCACCTAATAAAAAATACATTAAACCACCTGTAGTAGATAACTCCGAATTTCTATATAAAGTACTTAATAAATATAAACCATAACTTTGTAATTCTATTGAAAGAAAAATAGAAACTAAATCATTTGTTGATATTAAAAAAACAGCTCCACTTATAATAAATAATAAAATTAAAGGATATTCAATGATCATCATATGTTCTCCCATTTTATTTAAAATATATGTAGTTGTAATATTAGATACTTTTACTTTATCTTCCTCATCATTATTTTTATCTAAAATAATTTTTCTAGGATAAAAACTTGTTAATTGTAATATTAATATACTAATAAAAAAAATAAATATATGAAATATTTGTGTTATATTAGTCACATGAAGTAAACCTCCATGTAAACCTATACCTTTATTTAAAATAGATAAACTTATTATATCATGTAAAATACAATAAATTAAAGCTATTATTGCAATTCTATTGAAAAGAATTGACATATCTCGTCTTAAAGTGACGGCATTAGAAAATAATAAGAATAAAATTGATATTATTACCATGTATATTTTTTTTTAATTATAGGCTATTAAGCCTAAACCTGGGGAGAAAATCGAATTCTCATCTTTAATGTATGAAATTAAGGTTTTACCTTTAAACTACCCAAGTTTCAACCTTTTTTTATCCAGTGAAGGTTAAAGGGACAATACTCTGACTTGAACAGAGAACCTCCTGTGCCACATACAGGAGCTCTACCTATTGAGCTATATTATCCTTTTTTAAATTATATACTTAATAATTCTTAATAGTATAGACTAATTTAGGAAAAATTACTTTTTTTATGTAGGAGTGATTCGAACACTCAATAGTGAATATCAAAAATTCATGACTTACCCATTAGTCTACAACATATAAGATTAAATATAAACTTATATTAATTTATTTTAATAAATATAGATAACAAGACTTGAACTTGCACGGTATTTAACCTTTCCAGCCTAAATGGAACCTGTCTGCCAATTCCAGCACATCTATATGGTAATAAATTTTTAGATTAACTATTTAAATTTAATTTATATTTAATGCCTAAGGTAAGACTTGAACTTACAACTTAAATAACTTCACTATTTTACTCTACCAATTGAGTTACTTAGGCTATATTTGGAGATACAGGGTTTCGAACCCTGACCCACAGTAAGCAAGACTGTTATACTACCTATTATATTATATCCCCTTATAAAAACGAACTTATATATAGTAAGTTCAAAATTAATTATATTAAATTTTATCCGAAAAAGGACTTGAACCTTCACGGCATTTAGCCCATATGTTTTAAGCATATTATGTCTACCATTCCATCATACGGATTTGGATTTAAATAAATAGTTTAATTAAATTATATTATCTAAAAGTATGCGGATAAAGGATTTGCACCTCTAATCTTTTGGGCATGAGCCAAATATGTAACTATTACACTGATCCGCATTAATACAATTAAGACTAAAGTGACTTGAACACTTATGATTACTATTATGAGTAGTAAGCTCTACCAATTGAGCTATAGTCTCCAATTAAACTAATGTTATTAATAATTTATATTAGACTAGACAGGATTCGAACCTGCGGTGTTAGCCGTGAAAAAGCTATGTCTTACCACTTGACTACTAATCCTTATTATTTTTAAAAATACTGATATTTATTTTATTATTTCTAAATAGCCCGATATAAGTATCGCACTTATTTCTAATGATTACAAAACAATCGCATTTCTTTTATGCTAATCAGGCTCAATCTATTTATATTTATTAAATTATATTGTGTAAACAAGATATAAATCAACTATTAGTTGTTTATAAAATTAGTACTTAGTTCCTTAAAATCTCTAGATTATTACAAACCAAGCCTATTAATGTAATGTTTTATTACGTATATTTAAGAAATATCTTAAAGTAAGCTTCGTGCCTATATGCATTCAGCACTTATCTTTGACTAACTTAGCTTTCCTGCCATGCTTATGCTATTTATTTAATTAAGTGATAAAAACATCCCTGTAATAATATATTATTTATATATTATTTCCATTATTAATAAAATTCTCATCTATTAATAATTAATATCGGGCACATAAACAACAGGTAAACCAGAGATTAATAAAATTGGTATACAACTAAGGTATAACAACAGTGCCCCGTGTTCCTTTCGTACAAAGGTTAATCTTTATTATATTCTAATTCCCTCTAGTAGATAGAAACCATACTGTCTCACGACGTATTTAACCCAGCTCATGTAACTTTTTAATCGACGAACAGTCGTACCCTACATAGTTTCTGCATCCATGAGGATAAGTTAAGCCGACATCGAGGTGCCAAACCGCGCACTCAATTTGTACACTCTTGCGCAAATTAGCCTGTTCAACTTGTTATCATATTAATTTATTTCCATCATTCACAAAATGGTTCAGACTATTTCTTCATTTCTTTTTTTATATGTATTTATGGCTACAAAAATAAAACCTGTTTTTATTTACCACTAATTCAACCTTTAACTGCAAAAGCACCAATACGACGTTTAGATGTAAATATAGAATATTCTACATTAGGTTTTACATAACCTCTCATATTTACAGAGGATAATCCTTTATAAGATGAATCGATATTTTTTAATCCACCTTTTCATCTTACTTTAAATAAAGCTCTATCAGCTCTATAACGTTTAGTTAATCTACCTTTAACTTCTAATCTTACACCACCCATATTTTTATAGTTTATAGAATCAAATATAATTTCATATATTTTTACATAATCCTTTTTAAAATTAATATTTAAGGCGTAAGCTCTAACATTAAAATATAATCTATTTAATAATTCAGATAAATTATTACCCTTTAATATAGAACTTATATTAAGATTTTTAAACTTATTCTCTAACAAATTAAAATCTATACTTTTTACAAGTGAACTTTTTTCTATTATTCTATTTACTTTGGGTAAAACTGCCTTATTTAAAATAATATCCATCATTCTTAGTACATTAGCTTTTTTATTTTTTAATTTAAGTGTTAATATTTTAGTAAATAAGTCACTATTAAGAATAATAGATCTCATGTTTACAACATTAAATACGACTTTTTTATTATAATATTTGATTATTAAATTATTTAATTTATATAAAAGTTTTTCTTCAAATTTATATTTATTAAGATTTAATATTAATTTGTATTTCCTAAGAAGTATTAATTCTTTATGTAATAAAGCTCTTGTATATTTAATATATCAGTTTAATTTATTAGAATTTCTATTGTAATCGTAAATACCACCAAAATGACTATTTATATATATTGACATTTTAAGTTTTTTATAAAAGGATTGTTTTAAGTTTTTAATTTTATTTAATAAAGATATCTTCTCTCTATTATATGCATATACAGTTAAAATAGCTTTAGTATTAGTATGTTTTATTTCAGCTTTACTTACATATATTTTATTCATAGACAAATGTCTATATCTACGAGGTCTATACTTATTAAATAAAAATTTATTATTAAAATGTAAATTAAAATAATCTTTTATTAATGAATTTATATTCATATCATAAACAGGTAGGTTTTTTATATTATTATGATTAAAAACATAAATACTATTTTTTCATTCTTTAGAAACAGGGGGAAAATATTTAGTAATTCCTACCTCAAAATTTTTAACATTAAAAGGTATTAATTTATTATTATTTTTAATATATTTATTAAATATATATAAATTTCTGTTAGTATTAGTCTTATTATTTAGATTAAACTGTATTTTTGTTTTTATTTTTAGTTTTATTTATTTTACATATTTATATACATAGTAAAAAAAGAAAGTTGGGTATTAATAAAGGATTATTGTTAGCATTACTCACCTTATAGTCGTTGAACGATTTTATCTTTTATAAAGTATGCTAAGATAAATTTCGCTTCAAATTTACTTAAATTATAAAAGTAATTTTTGAAATTAACCCAATATATTCTCAATAATTTTTAGCGCAAGCGCTAAAATATTGAAGGACAAACATCCCTAGCGTAGCTTTTCCAAAAATCCAAGATCTTTCCTTTTTGTATCTTGTGATCCTATGCCCCGCTTACGCGACTGTAAGATTTGTTGTTAATCAAACAGTAAGGCAAGATTAAGCCATTAAGCTTTATAAGTAATAAACATTATTATCATTATTAAGACTAAGCTATAATAATAATAACTACAAAAAATATTAGAAGTTAAATTCATAATATTTTTTTTATTACATCTAATTTCTCCATAAATAAAATCTTACCTAATTTCCTCTAATTTAATATGTAAATTAATACATATATAATTTTTATACTGTACCCAAGTAATATATTATATATATAGTAATATATATATATTATACGACATGAGTATAATAAATATGATTAAATATAGGATTACTATATAAAATTGCAAACATTAATTTTTAAATTTTAGACACACCCATTTACTCTTTATGGGGTCTGTGCCCCGCATAAACTGTCTCCTAGCAATTGTCCCTGCTTTTTCAAGGTGGATTTGTACCTTCTATAAGTATAATCTATTTCAACCATTCTAGTTTATAATTTTCTATAAGAATTCTCTTGTAGAATATATTTGAGCGATTATTATTCATAATTCTCTCCTAGAATAAATAGGAATATTTCTAAATATAGAAGTAATAATATGACAGAATAATAAAGGTGTTTCAATTATATCTTATCGATTACCTTATACACTAATATTTGCCGGGATCATATTCAATAATTAGTAACAGTAAAGCTGCATAGGGTCTTCTCGTCTAACTAGAGGTAAACTGTATCTGCACAGTTATTCCAATTTCACTGAGTCAATCATAGAGACAGCTGTTGTATCGTTAAATCATTCATGCAAGACCGCATTTAACGGCCAAGGCGTTTCGCTACCTTAGGACCCTCACGCTAAGGCCGCCATTAACCGGGGGTTCCTCTAAGACCAAATTTTTTTTAATTTAGTTAATTCGTTAACCAGCCGGCATCGGGCAGAGATCACACTCAATACTTAGATTTATCATCTTTTTGCAAAGTGCTTTGTTTTAATTAAACAGTCGTACAACAATATTTCATGCTTCTTCCTTTTTACTCGTATTAATCGAGATTAATGAGCCCTCCTTATCCCTAAGTTACGGTAGTTAGTTTGCCGAGTTCCTTTATGATTGTTATCTCATTTACGCCTTCGTATTCTCTACTAGCTTACTTGTTGCAGTTTCTAGGTACGGTATTCATTATTTATAATCATCATCTATTTAGTTTATTTGATTTATAAATAAGTCATTACTTATATTTTCCAGCACATTTTCCACTTAAAAATGTTGTCCTTTAAAGTAAAAGAATTTTCTCATCGTCATAATCTTAAGATTATTAACTTAGAGGCCGTTACTTGTCGCCTCCATAAGCTTTAGGCGAGAAAACTTTTTTTATTAAAAAGCTCTTCTTTTTTGTTACTCATGTCACCATTATCACTTGAGTTATCCTATAATTTTCTTTAATAAAGAAAAGTCAAATATTAACTCAACGTTCTGCTACCCCATAATATAACACTAATATAATAATCAATGTTATATATGGACAAGGTTTCGGTATATTATTTAGATCCGTTAAATTTTCGATGCTCTTAAGATTTAACAAGTGACTCTGTTACGAGATCTTCAAATTATGGCTGCTTCCAAGCCCATCTTCTTGTCGACTTATATAAAAACTTTCTTAATTTCACTTAATAATAATTTTGGAACCTTAACTCTTGTTCTGGGCTGTTTCCCTTTTGACATACAACCTTATCATTCTATGTCTGATAATTCAATATTCATCTTTGTCATTCCGAGTCTACATACTCACCGATAAAATCTTCACGATCCCCCGATGTATACAAAATAAAATGTATTTCATATATAAATATATGAAAATATACATCTTGTCTGAGATTAAGTTCTGTACCTACTAAGATGTTAATTAAATTGCCTACTATTATAGGTTTCGCAGAAAACCAGCTATCCTAGTCAGTATTGTCTTTCACTCGCTTACCATAGTTCTTCGGATATCTTTGCAACGATAACCCGTTCGGACCTTTATAGTCCTGACTATAGTAAGATCACCAGGCTTCGGGTCTAACTTTAGACACTATTCATTATTTTAATGATCGGTTTAACTACGCATATCTATTTTTGTTATTAAGTAAATCACCCCTTTTTAAATATACAATGTCTATTTATTAAAGTTTGAAACGAATTGTCAATACAATAATAATATTTTCAATAAATTTATGTAATAATAATATAAATACAACAAAATTATTACAACAATATTCTTTTAAATAAATTTTTGTTTTAAATAAAAACTCAAATAAATTTGCTCGCATCTAATGTTAACTTGGTGACCCATTATGCAAAAGGTACGCTCTTGCTTTTTTTTAGCTTGAACTGCTTATAAAACTACTATTTCAAAAATCGTTCCCTCACGGTACTATTCGCTGTAGCTTATGTATTATATTTAGCCTTTGAGGAAGGTTCCCCATAATATTCAAACAGCTTTAAAGCCATTTTACTTATTTATATAGGCTACTCTATTTTCGTTCACACTACTTATAGAATCTCGTTTGATTTTTTTTCCTGAAGTTAATAAGATATTTCACTTCACTTCGTTTATTAAATAATTTATCTAAGAGTTCATATGAAAGGTTAATTTTACATAAATTAAATCTCTTTAATACATAGCGCAGATTTCCATAATAGTCTCTTTATATACTTATATATTTTATATAATATATGTTTGATATTAATATATCCTTTACATTTCTAAGCTATTTATAGAGTATTTCTCTAATCTACTTATTTCGGGTTACTGTGGTTCGAACACAGAAAATCTCCATCCCAAATGAAGTGTCGTAACCAATCTGACTCTAACCCGTCTCGTAGTAATTTATATAATTAACTGAGTCCCTCCTTTTCACTATAATTTATATTTTTAGGATTAAACTAAATTATTAAAAATCCTATCTTGTCTACTCTTAATTATTTATATACTTTCTACATCCCTTTTGCTGTTTTAATTAAATTAATTTTTAACTCTTTTATTTATTGCCGTCCTTCTTTATTATTAGATTAATCCCTTGACCCATACCCCCTTAAAGATATTAAGTCTAAGACTTTGTTATTTATTTCTTTAATGAGGCTTGGCTTCACTTTTCAAGTTTAATTATATATTTCCTTACTATAATATAAGAAATACCTGACTATACCTAAAAAAATTTTAACTAAGAAACTCAACATTAGTCAGATATATTTTACTAATAAGGCTAATACATACATAGTGCTGTCGTGCGGCGGGCGTGGTTAGACAAATGGGTTATTAAAAGTTTTTATAAACTAAAAGTAATAAATATAAAAACGGGAATGTTTTAGTTCAAAGGAACAATTGACAGAGAATAGGGGATTCGAACCCATGATGGAGGTAATCCATAACTAGTCTCAAGCTAGCCACCTTAAACCACTCGGTCAATTCTCTTTAATTCTTTCAAGACTCGAACTTGAATATCATTCTTATCAAAAATGCACTTTACCAGTTAAGTAAAAGAATCTAAATAAACTTTTTAATAAGAAATATGAGAATCGAACTCATAACCTTCCGTGTGTAAAACGGTTGCTCTACCATTGAGCCAATTTCTTTTAAAGATATTTTTTTATGATTATAACTAGTACTACGATTGAACATATATTATTTAAAATTAATTTTTTTGTTTTATTGTTATTAGTATTGCTCCCACCATTGCTAATAAAAGTATAAAACTAGCTATTATTAATCATATGTTGTAATTAGTATACATTATGTTACCTATAGTTGTAATATGATTACTTTCTGCTAGATTACCATCTCATATTTTACCAGTAACAAATAATAAATCATTATTTTGATTAGTATTAATTAAATAATTATAATTATTTTGTTTATTTATATATAAATTATATAAATTATTATTAATATTACTATTAAAATTACTTAAAATAGCTATATCATAAGGAAATAATTGAAATAAAGAATAACTAATAGAAATACCCAGAATAATAGTTAAAGGTATACTATTACTAGTATTACTTTGAAGTTCACTTATTCTAATATTAATTAGCATTAAAATAAATAAAAATAAAATAGAAACAGCACCTATGTATACTATTAAATAAGATAAACCTATAAAACTTAAACCTAATATAATTAAATAAGAAGAAACACTAGCAAATAGTCCTATTAAAAATAAAACTGAAATGATAGGATTTTTATTAACAATAACTAATATCCCACAAAAAACAGCTAATATAGATATAATATCTAATATATTAGATATATAACCATTAGTAAAAGTTTCATTTATTAAAAATAAATTATTCACAGACAAATTTATATGTTAAACCTAATTTAAGAGGAAAATAATTAATACACTAATTAAACATATTAATATATTTAATTAGAATTCGCACAAGAACACTTAGAATTGAACTAAGATTAAAAAGGTTGAAGCTTTTTGTTTTATCCAATTAAACTACATTCTTAATAACTGTAAAAGTTATCGTCGCTCTCACCCTTTATAGGTTATAAACTAATACTAATTAATTTGCGCCCAGCGGGATTCGAACCCACACAGACCAATTGGAAGTTGGCCGTTCAACCATTAAACTATAGGCGCTTAAATACTGTTTTATACTTTAATTAAAAATGCAACAATAAGATCGGAAAAGAGGTGGTTCGAACACCCAGGTGTTATAACACAATATTTAGCAAATATTTCGCCCTACCAATGGCAACTTTTCCTTTTAGTATTTTTTATAAAAAGACTATATTTAGCTCGTACCCCTCCCCCCCTTTTTTAATAAAAGAGTTCTCACCATCTTTACCGTACGCGCTTTAAGTTAAAAAGACTATCAAGAAAGTCCTTTAGATAAAATAAGGTAAAATAAAAAAAGAATCTAAAAGATAATAAACTAATTAAAAACATTATGATATTATTTAATTAAAAATTAAGGCTTAATATATAGTAGTTAAATTTGAAAAGATATCTTATCCTTGCCGACAAGGAAAAAAGGACTATAACTAGTAATACATAACTTAAGAATAACCCTTAAAAGTACTGAAGAGTTAGTACATAATAAAAATATATCCATTCTTTTTTTTTCGAATTAGACCGGCATCGAACCGGCACCTACTTCCGTGACAAGGAAGTTCTCTACCAATTAAGTTACTAATTCTTAAATATGACTAGGTTAATCTAATCATATTTTAACTAATACTAATTAATTTGCGCCCAGCGGGATTCGAACCCACACAGACCAATTGGAAGTTGGCCGTTCAACCATTAAACTATAGGCGCTTAAATAAATACTGTTTTATAATTTATATATGTAACCCTATAGTAGGGATTTATGTAGATCTAACCCGCTTTTTAAAGTCACATGTATTACCGTAGTTAGGATTTAAGGGATTCGAACCCATTTCTTAATGATTAAAAGTCACATGTATTACCATTATACTAAAATCCCGTTAGAATTATAAAACCTTCCTTCTTAAGGTTTAGTTATCTATTAAACTTTTTTTTTTTATACATAATTAATTTTCTTAATTAAGACCCTCAATAATATATAGATATATACAAAAAAAGTCAAACAACATCTACAAAGTGTCAGTATAAAATCCCGCCTTCAAATCCTACATGGTGATTATCAGTTGAGTGATATGCGTATATTCTTCATAAGGCAACTGCGAGGAAAATTGTACCTATTATAACGTGTAGTCCGTGAAAACCAGTACCAAAGAAAAAAGCTGTACCGAAAGCTCCGTCACTAATAGTAAATGATGCTACACTATACTCTATACCCTGGAAAGCTGTAAATATTATTGCTAATAATATAGTAATAATAGAACCATATAAAGCAGCTTTTCTTCCTCCATGTATTAAAGAATGATGAGCATAAGTTACTGTTGCACCACTCGATAGGAGTATAACGGTATTAAGTAAAGGTAGTTCAAAAGGATTTATTGGATCTATCCCCATAGGAGGTCATTGAGCTCCTAACTCAACAGTAGGTGATAATGCACTATGAAAGAAAGCTCAAAAAATGGCTAAAAAGAATAATGCTTCAGATACTATAAATAGTAACACTCCTAAGTTTATTCCTCTTTGTACAGCTAAAGTGTGATCACCTAAGTAAGTACTTTCGCTTATTATATCTCTAAATCAAAAGGACATAGATGAAACAACTAGTATTAAACCTATATAAAATAAATAATAACTATTATTAAAATAATGCATAGATAATGCTGCACTAGTAGTTAAATTTAATAGACAAATACTTGTATTTAAAGGTCAAAGGGATGGAGATACTAGATGAAAGGGGTGATCCTGAAAATTACTTCTAGCTATCTTAGTCATATAAAGCGTGAATTTGATTCAATTATTTTTATTTACATTGCCGTAATTTAGTTGCTGTTATATTACTCGATTTATGGATATGACCTATAATAGCCTCTAAGATGAATCGAACATCTATCATAATATTAACAGTATTATGCTCTACCGTTGAGCTATAAAAGCAATGTAGATTAAAGAATCTAAAATATACATGTTTTCTTTTTTTTCAAAAATTTTTAGTATTTATTGGGTAATTATATACTAAGATATTTCTATAGATTATTTAGGAGAAAAAGGAATTGAACCTTCGACGACTGAGTAGTCATTAAGTTTACAGCTTAACCCGTCGTACCAACAAACGGAACTCTCCTTAAAAATAAACTAATAATATTATTAGTTTATTTTTAATTGTGTACCTTTAAGGTCTATACTCGACTTATTAAAATAAGCAAGTATAATATGTGCTAAATTAGTGGAATTTAATTTAGAATTACATATCACAATATTTTAATTGTATTGTTTAACTATGATAAGTCCCGTGCAACTTCCACTACACGAACCATATTTCGACTTAACACTAATCAGAATCACGCATACGAAGGATCCCATTATAACATCTAAAACTTGTATATTTACTTACTTATAACAGAAAAGCAAACTTATTGCGCATATTCCTTTCAGCATGTGACGAGTGGTTAGTACCAATCCGAGGTTTTATTCACCGTGTCATGGTGATTCACGATTACTAGCAATTTCTTATTCATGCAGCCGAATTTCAGGCTACAATCCATATCCTTTTTTATCCTATTTTTTGAGATTAGCTTAAATTCGCATTTTTGCATCTCTTTGTTTAGGAACATGTGGCACGTCTATAGCCCACAATATTAAGGCCATGATGACTTGTCTTGATCCCTTTTATCATATCCAATATAGAGGTGAACTGCTTTATAACAATAAATAATCATAAATATGTTACCTAGACATTTTTTGATATTTAGGTTATATTATAATATTTACAAATAAAGCAAGGGTTTTCGTTAATTCCATGGACCGAACCACAGTTTCACAACATTAACTGAAGACAGCCGTGCAACACTTGTATTAACAATAAAAATATAAAATCTCAAAGATTATATAAAATAATCTTCTTATCTTATCTTTCTTCATTTTAATATGGCTAGGCCTAAAATATATTATTATTAATATTCAAATTGTGGTAAGGTTTTTCGTGGATCACCGAATTAAATAACATACTTCACTGCTGGTGTCAGAAACGGTCTAGTGATTTCAGTTCCTGCGTTGCCACATTACTCTTGAGGTGAAATGCTTACACTTTCATTTATAGACTAAATAATAAAGAACTTAAAGTTCCCCCTTCTCTAACCTATGGCATTCATAATTCTCTGCAAAGACTACTGGGGTATCTAATCCTGTTCGTGCCCTTTGCCTTCGTCCTTCGACGTCAGTTTTTACATAAAAGATTGCCTTCGCCTTTACCAGTCCCCTAGGTATCAACAAATATAATCTCTACACTCTAGAGTACGATCTTCTTACATAAAACTCTAGAAAAATTGTCCCTTTTTAAGGCGAATATTTTCCGTCTGAGTACCCTTTAAACCTATTAATGATGATTAACACTAGTCTCTTACGTATTACCGCGACTGCTGGCACGTAATTAGTCAAGACAATATGTACATATTGTCATTATCAATATGTATACAGAACTTTATTCGATAAATCGATTGATCCATTAGAGCTAAAAGCTCTAATGGTGTTCGTTCCTCCAAGTTACCAGTTCAGCCGTTAGGCCATTGACCAAGATTCCCCACTGCTGTACTAACTTGCCTTGGGATTTTTTCATCCCCAATGTGGTCGATCAACCTTTTTCAGTTTCGACTAAGAGAATTGTGGGCTTGTTAAGCCATTACCTTAACAACTACCTATCCCTGCGATATTTCTTATCCTCTTAAAGCGGTTATTACAACCTTTTTATATGAAGGATTTTACTTCACTTTAAGGTAGGCCAAAAATCTAATACTCACCTGTACACCACTTTTAATTTAGGGTCTAGAGCTTAATAATAATCTTTAAACCCTTAGCTTGCTTTAGCTATTAATTAAACGTTCGATTAGCATGTGTCAAGTATTTGGACAGCGTTCAATCAGAGCCATCACCAAACTCATCTACTTTTCGAAGTAACATAATCCGTTTAGGATTATTTAACCGTTACATCGCTAATCAATTTATAAATTAGGGGCCTTACGGCCCCCTGAACCCCGCGCCATAAAAGGGGGGGTTGGAGTAAATTTAAACTTGGAATTATTATAAGCTAGTTACTGTACATGCTAATGTATCCGCATTTTGTTTCTAAATAAAAGTTATGGTAAGCTTGAATGTCCGCATTCTTAAGATTAGTTATTTAATATTTAATTATTTTTCTTAATTTATATTTTCTATACAAAACTTAAATTTTTATTTACAGATAGAATTAATAAACTCTAGACTTTCCTTTTATAATCACCAAGTATCAGTACCTCATTCTAGATTTGAACTAAAACGGAAATATTCGAAATATTTTGCTCTACCTTTGAGCTAATGAGAAATAACCGGACCCGGTTATTAAAAGTTATAAGGTACTACGGGCATAAGGCGGTCGCCCTTTTAGTCTATGTTTAAATTTTTATATTATTTATTTTTAGTGTTGTAAAGGTAATCTATAATAAATTTATATTAATAGGATAAATATTATAACTAAATAAAACACAAGGTATCAATATTATTAAAGCAAATAATATAGGCAATAAAACTGTTCAACAAAAAGACATTAATTGATCAAAACGGATACGAGGAAAAGAAGCTCTTGCTCATATAAAAATAAAGATCAATATAGAACTTTTTAATCCTATATTTAAACCATACAGTAGTCCTTCTATAATAGGGTCATATATGAATAGCTCTATATAAGATCTTCAAGAAATAATTTCATCATAAGTTAAAGTAAAGTAATTAAAAAAATTTATAAAATTAAAGATATATAAATTATTCATTAATAGATACCCCCCTAAAAATAAAATACTTGTAAGTATACACATTAAAACTATACTTCCATATTCAGCTAAAAAAAAGAATACAAATACTACTGCAGCATGTTCTGTCATAAACCCACTAACAAGTTCTGATTCTGCTTCAGCTAAATCAAAAGGAGCTCTATTAGTTTCAGCTATAGACCCTATAAAAAATATAATAAATACAGGTAATAAAGGTAATATAAATCAAACTGTTCTTTGAGATTCAATATTTACAGTAAGATTTAAATTACCTGTTAACATAATAACCAAAAGTATAGCAGAACTTAGTATTAACTCATAACTTATCAATTGGGCAGTACTCCTTAAAGAACCTAAAAAAGCATATTTACTATTAGCACTTCAACCAGCTAATAATATACCGTATGTAGCTAAAGAAGACACAGCTAACAGATAAAATATTCCTAAATTAAAATCGCTAATAGCTAACCCTGGCCCATAAGGTATAACAGCATAACCTAAAAGAGCAAAAATTAATGTAATAACTGGCCCTAAAAAAAATAAAATTATATTAGCTTGTGTAGGTGCCACATACTCTTTTAATAGAAGTTTTAATGCATCAGCAAATGCCTGCAGTAAACCATAATATCCTACTACATTAGGACCTAATCTTCTTTGCATACTTGCCATAGTTTTTCTTTCCGCAACTGTAACATAAGCAACAGCTAATAAAGTAGGAACTAAAACTAAAAGAACTTCTATAATTGAAACAACTGTGGGAGAATAATACATAATAATAAATTTAAATTAACTTTAATGAGAATAATAAATCTAGTGTAACCTAGTGTAGTATAGTCTTATGTAATGTAAATAACAAAGCCATGAGTAATTATACTCATATTGGTATATTACTAAGTAATATATAACTAAGTAATTTAGAATTATACTAATACAAATATAAAAGAAAATCCTTAGTAAATCATGCCAAACCTTATATTATAGTTATTAATATAAATGTAGATACGTAGATTAATACTAATTATAACTAGGAATTAATAACTTAAAAATGCCCCTTAAAAGTACTGAATTAGTTAGTACATAATAAAAAGATATTCATTCTATTTTCATTTTAGATTCGAACTAAAATCGGAATATTAGAAGTATTCAGCTCTACCTTTGAGCTAATGAAAATAAACTACCACATAAAGAGTTTAATATGTAAACTAAAAAATAATTATATCAGGGGGGGGGTTATAATAAGAGTTTTAGACTCTAAAGGTTATCACATAGAGTGATAACGCTTAGAAAAACCTTTGCCGAAAAATTTTTCTAATATAGTTATGTGTTTTCTACATAAAACTTTATGAGAATAGTATTAACCTTATAAAGGGTCTTTTGAGTCTTAATACCCTTTACTTCTAAATAGAATAAATAAAGAATATATACAATAATAATTCTTAAAATTATTTTTAATAGCTCTTAATGGGCTTTAAATGGGTTTAATCAGGGGTCTTTAAATATAATTCTTCTACCCCTTTCTTTTAAAGAGGATTGTAGGTATCCTACCCGGATTAAAAGGATTAAATAAAGTATTATTTAGTGGTTACTATACATAATAAATAAAAAAAAAAAGAATTATTATTCTTGAAGGATTCTATTACAATGGACATACATTCTTTAAAAAGAAGTTTATAATAACCATTTAATAATTGATTGGACATCAAGCACAACGAAGAAAAAAAAATTTTTTTTTTAGGTAGGACCACTGATTAACACATTATTATTTCAATTGAGTGTTCCTAATAGAGGTCACGCTCTTTCCTACTATAGCAAAAAAAGTAATAAGGAGTAAAAGTATACCAATATTAAAGTCTAAATCCTGAATAAGTAGATATATAGCGAAACTTATAGAAATATATAATGCATAAGTTGTTACGTTACTTGTGCTTAAACATGATATAATTTTACTTAATTTAACTAATCCTTTTTCTAAACCAAAAGGCCCTAATAACTCTATACTACCTTTATCTAAAATCTTAGTTGTTTGTCCACCTAGATATAAAATTAAATTTGTAATATATTTATTATAAAACAGTTCTACTAAAAATCTTTGATTAAAAAAACCGTAAATATTAAAACCTAATTTAGATAATTTAAAACTAATAACTAATTCAGGTAAAAATTCTGAAAAAAGTAAAGCTATAACACTAAATGAAATAGTAAATATGAAAGGTAATAATTTAAATAAAGTTGGAACAGCAAACTCAGTATCTATCATTATTTCGTTCATAGGGTGAATAAAGATACTATTATCTACAAAAAAATTAGAACCTAAACCTATAAAAACATCTTTAGTTATAAACCCAAAAAAAATAGAAAATATAGCTAATATAAATAAAGGTAAACTTAAAAATAAATCTCCTTCATGTGCATGTTTATAAGCCTGTAAAGATCCATTAGGGTTAGTTAAAAAAGTTAAATATAAAACTTTTACTGAATATAAAGTAGTAAAAATAGCACCTATTGTAGCTATAATATAGACAGCTACACTACTAAAATGGTATTGCCCATAAGCAGATTCTAATATAAAATCTTTACTATAAAATCCTGTCATAAAAGGAAAGGCTACTAAACTTAAACTAGCTATTAATATTACAGAATAAGTTAAAGGTAAAAATGTAATTAAACCACCGTATTTTCTAAAATCCTGATTATCCGCGACTGCGTGTATAACAGCTCCAGCCCCTAAAAATAGTAATCCTTTATAAAAAGCATGATTTATTAAATGAAATAAAGCAATATTATAAGAAGATAAACCTACTGCTATTACCATCATACCTAACTGCGACATTGTACTATAAGCAATAACTTTTTTAATATCTTGTTGAAATAAACCAATAAGGCTACTAAATACTGTAGTTATAGCTCCTAGTCATAAGCATAATAATAATACAGTAGAACTATATTCTATTAAAGGAGACGAACGCATTAATAAATATACCCCAGCAGTTACCATTGTGGCTGCGTGAATTAAAGCAGAAACAGGTGTAGGACCCTCCATAGCCATAGGTAATCAAACATGTAAACCAATTTGTGAGCTTTTAGCCATAGCACCTATTAATAAACATATACCTATAAGAAGAACTACGTTACTATTAATATAAGGGGCTAATGAAAATACTGTAGCATAATCTAAATTACCTAAAGATCATAATATAGCAAACATACCTATAGTTAAAAAACAATCACCTACTCTATTCGTTAAAAAGGCAGAAATAGAGCTTTGATTAGCTGCTATTCTAGTAAATCAAAAACTAACTAAAAGATATGAACAAACTCCTACACCCTCTCAGCCTACAAACATTAATAAATAATTATTAGCTGTTACAAGAATAACCATCATAAAAGTAAATAAACTTAAATAACTGAAAAATCTTTGATTATGGGGATCACTACTCATATAACTTATTGAATATATGTGAACTAAAGAACTTATTATTAATACAGGTATTAACATTGATACTGTTAAACTATCAAATTGAAAACCTCAAAGAATATTATATCATTCACTATCTATTCATCTAAATAAATTTATAGTAACAGGGATATTATTAAAACCTACCTCAAAAAAAGCTAGTACGGCTAAAACTGTAGTAATTATTACACTTAAACATGTAATTAACTGTGCTCCGCTAACCCCAACTTTTCTACCAAAAAAGCCAGCGACTATAGATCCTAATAAAGGTAATATTATTATACTTAAATACATTATTTATATTCTATTGCAATACTTCCTCTTAATCTATAGAAAGCTACTAGAATACCTAAACCTATAGCAGATTCTGCACCTGCTACAGCTATTATATAAATAGCATAAGTTTGACCTATTATATCATCCATATTAAGTGAACTTACCAATATTAGGAATGTTATAGATAATAGCATTATTTCTATGGAAATAAGCATTAATATTATATTTTTTCTATTTAACACAAATCCTAAGATTCCTATTAAAAAAAGTATTAAGGTGATATTCATTTTATGTTCTAAAAATTTAAATTATTTAATCTTAAAAGGAGCTCCTCCCCCTCTCCTTTTAACGATATAGTCGTTATATTATACTATATCTCCTAATGTTTAAATAGCTTAAACATAGGCGGGCACGAGAGTTGAACTCGGATCGAAATGGCCGTAATATTCCGTTTTACCATTAAACTAGCTCGCCACTATTCTTTCTAATCAAATTATAGGTTAAATTTAATCCATTTATTATAAAAAAATAGTAATAAATGGATTAAATAGCTAAATATTTTTTTATTTGATTTGATTTTTATAATCTCTATTTAAGGTTTATATAGTTATTACACATAATATAATAAACTTGACACAGAATAATGTAAACCATCCAAAATAAAAGAAGGGTATATTCCAAATATAACTGTAAATAGTACCAAAGTAAATAATAACAAAAATTCTCTTTTGGTTATATCACTTATACTTTCTTCAAAAAATTTAGTAAAAGAACCTCCAAAAGATATTCTATTAAACATATACATAGTATACGCTGCAGATAATACTATAGAAGAACTAGCAAATACACCTAATAAAGGTAATCTTTCAAAAACACCGTAAAGAGACATAAATTCTCCCACAAAATTTAAAGTTAAAGGAACACCACAATTACCTAAAGATAATATAAAGTAAAATATAGAAAATAAAGGCATTATTTGAGCAATTCCTTTATAATAGTAAATTAGTCTAGTACCAGATCTATCGTATAGTACTCCTCCTACGCATATAAAGAGTCCACTTGATACAAATCCATGTGCTAAACCTAATACTATACCACCTTCAATTCCTTGAATTGTATTACTAAATACTCCTATTAAATAGACTGCTGCATGAGATACTGAACTATAAGCTATTAGTTCTTTTATATCTGTGGTTCTTAATGTACTAAAACTAGCATATATTATAGTAATTACTCCTATAGTAAAAATTATGTAAGTATAGTTCAAAGAAGCTTTGGGTAATATAGGTAAAATTAATCTGAATATACCATATAAACTTAATTTCAAAACAATAGCCGCAAGCACTATACTTCCTCCCAATGGGGATTCAACATGAGCTTTTAATAATCAATTATTTAAAAATATAGTAGGGGTTTTTACGGCAAAAGCTATAAATATACCACAAAATAAAAAGATTTGAGTAGTATACTCAAAATTACCTTTTAATAATGCATCAAAATAAGTTGTACCCATTATAGAAGACATAGTCAGAATAGATAATAATAAAAACAATGATCCTCATAGTGTATATATAAAAATATAAAAACTAGCTCTTACTTTATTACTTGAACCAAATAAACCTATTAGTATAAACAATGGGGGTAATATACTTTCAAAAAATATATAAAATAATAGTATATCTAAAACTAAAAAAACAGCTAGTAATAATGTTTCTAATAATAACATTATTATTAAGTAAGATTTTACGTTATTTTTTAAAGAATTTCAGTTAGATATTAATGCTATAGGCATAATTATTGTGGTTAATAATATAAAATATATTGAAATCCCATCTACACCTAAGTAGATATTGTAAAAATTTAAATCTATATGTTCTTGTACAAATTGAAATTCGTTATAGCTAAAATCAAATAAAAGGTATATAACCAGGGATATAACCAGATTAACTATAGAGGCTATTAATGCAATTTTTTTTCCTCTATTTTCAGTACCGCCCTTAGCGATAATTATATTATGAGTGGGCTTTTTACTTTTAGATCCTTCTTTGTGCTCACTATTGGCTATATCTATAGGTATATATAGAGTTCTTTCTACGCTAGAATACGAATGTGTAATCGATATCAAAAATATTCCTATTATAGGTACTATTAATAAAAAATATAAAAACATTTTATTAATTTAATTGTTTACAGTCGGATCGGTATTACTCTAACTTTTTAAATATAAATATAGAAGAATAGGTCAATATATAACAATAATTTTTATTAATTTACATATCGTAAAATTATATTAGTGTTAATTATATCTTTTCTAAAAGGCTATTTATAACAAATATATCTTTATAAATATAACACAAAGTATAAATAGTATTATAGCAAATAATTAAGAGAATAAACTATTTATTACAATCAAGTGTTGAGGCTTAATTTAATGTAAATCTAAAGCATCTTTTATGTAACCACTCGTTAAAACTACAAAGACTTGTGCTTGTATAAAAGCTATACCTAGCTCTAAACCTGAAAAGGCTATAATAAATGATAAAGGTATTAATCCTAAGAAGAAAAATACTACACCACTAGTCATTATATTGTAAGTAAAACCAGCTAAAATATTTAATAACATATGACCTGATAAAATATTAGCAGCTAATCTTAAACCTAATGAAATATTTCTGGCTAAATATGAAATAAATTCTATTAAAACTAATAAAGGTAGTAATCCTAAAGGACAACCTGCAGGAACTAATAAAGAAAAGAATTCCAAACCATGTTTTTGGAAACCTAATATAGTAGCACCTAAAACAATCGTGAAACTAAGAGAAAAAGTTAAGACAAAATGACTTGTTGATGCAAAACTATATGGAACCATACCTATTAAGTTATTTATTAAAATAAAAATAAATAAAGTATAAATAAAAGGAAAGTATATCTGACCTTTTTGTGCATTTATCTGATTTGTAACAATACTATGAATAGTAGCATATAAAGATTCTTGACTTATAGATCAATTATTACTAACTAATCTATTAAAATTTGTACTCAGAAGATTTATAGCTAATAAAAAAATAGCTCCTATTGTTAAATATAACCCTATATTAGTAACAGAAATATGTATATTATCTAAAGCGTCTAGGCTTAACAAATCTCGTATTTCAAATTGATTCAAAGGGCTAGCTATATCTCTTATTAAATAAGTGGTGGGACTTAAAGTACTCATAAGATACTTTAAGCTTATTGTATAAACCTTAAAAACATAACTCTCAAACTAATTGTTTGATAATATAAAATACACATATATGATATAAATCATATCTAATTTACTTTTTTTGGAGTTAATTAAATAGATTTATCTTTCTACAAAGGTTTATTTGTATAAGTTATTAGCAATAAATAACAGTTTTTCGTGTATAATTTAGAAAAAATTAATGGGATGTAGTAAAAAACCTGAAAATTTATTATATTTTTTTTTCAGATGTATGTAAAAGTTTTGAAACAAAAGTACGAGATAAGAATAGACGAACAAATCTAGGTAAAATATATTTAGATAAAATATAGACAGTTGTAGCAATTATTACAAAAGTATAAGTTAATTCATTAAAAAAATAAAAGGGTACTAATTGAGGCATATGTATGTATATTGTGAGGGTTTAACCCAATACTAGATATCTAAAGTATAGTATTAACATAAATTTAATTATTAAATACATCAAAATCTCAATACTAAAAAAGATCGCTAACAATATTATGAAAACAAGAATACTATCTATTCATCTTGGTAGATGAACTGGCTCTAAAGTCGTAAACGATGTACTACATATACTATATGTACCTCTTCAGGTACTACCCTACCAAGAAAAATTATAAATTATTTATCATCAGTAGGATATAGCGGTTTTTAAAAAGAGGGATCTTTAGCTTTTATTTCGCTAAGAATATCGTTAGCGGTAGTAGCTTGGTTTTTCAACAAGCCAGGTAACATATTTGAATATTGTACTCATTGTCAACGGGTTTCCTTGGGATAAAACTGTTCAGTTCCATTATCAATATTAACAACTAT
>Ga0247758_1000240_pt1 | contig 47609 bp, 44 predicted proteins | sample UWRJL156409C4_FD_180950 | JGI IMG/M metagenome (GOLD analysis project Ga0247758, IMG submission 180950) | Plant litter microbial communities from Arlington Agricultural Research Station in Wisconsin, United States - UWRJ-L156-409C-4 | ecosystem: Environmental > Terrestrial > Plant litter >...
TATCGAGATCTTCGAAGAATTTAGCGACGAGCTTGATGCGATCAGCCTTACGGATAGAGACGACCTCGATGCGAGGCTAGGTCTGATCATCGGTATCGAGGGCATCTACACGGATGCGATTGGCATGATCGATCTCGGTGCTGTCTATCTGGCGGCGTCGAGTCAATCGGAGTCAGTTGACCACATCGGCGATGGGGCGGCGCGTTACCTGTCCCATCTCCTGTCTGGGCAACAGGTCGGAAGCGGCGGGGTAGGCCTGTTGCTCAGCGCGGTGGCCCTCGCATCCGCTGATCGACCGATGCCGGCTCACATCACAGCTTTGCTTGCGCGCGAGCTATTCGATGCGAGCGCGGATGCCGATCGGGACCAAACGATCGATGCCCTGCACCGGTATGCGGAGAACGGAGGAAGGGTCTTCGACTCAACCATGCGCGTCCGAAGGGAGCTTCGGCTCCTCAACACCGCCGAGTTGGAAAGCCCGGAGGACGTCGTCATTGGCTTGGTATCGGTGTATCGCCGCATGGTTGAGGGCTCGCTGCGTCCGGCCATCGCGTTGATTGACGAGCTTCAAGCGATCACGTTGGCCGGTCCCTCCGCCAAGGCGCGAACGTCGACGATGCTCGGTCAGCTTGTGTCACGCCTCTCCCGGCGCGACGACGAGCTGTCCGCAATGCTGGCTGGAACCGCGGATTCGCAGCTTCGCAATGCGGAGGCCCACGAGGACTTTCGGATCGACGCCGAGAGCCTAGATGTTGTCCTTGGTGACAGACGAATCAGCCTCGATGAGCTGGAAGACGCGATCGAGCGCGTCGGAGTGGCTGTTAGCGCGATTGACGCAGCGACGCAGTGTTTTGCCCTCGATCACGGCGTCGACGAGTCCGTCGCTTGGTTGAAGACCGGGGAACGTCCCGCGGTGGTGGAGCAGATCGTTGATGTGACCCTTGGAGCGTTCGGCTACGAGCTTTTTCATTTGGACCTGGCCGCCGTGACGGCCATGCAACTGTCTGACTCGAAGGTCTTGACGCTCCGATCCGCGATGTCGATTGCGAACTCCACAAGTTCGATGTTTCCGAAAGCCGAGACCATCGAGATTTCGAATTCATCGAGAGTTGTGCGCTTAAATACGGCACCCCTGCGACGCTGGCGCGACTCGCCTCTAACGACACAGGACCTCGCCATCGTTGCTTGTTTGCTCGATGAGGCCGTCGAGTCGACGGACGACGCATCATCGGCGTACGTGCAGGCACTGGTAATAATGGCGCGCCTCGTGGTCGGAGAGGGGACTACGCGGCTCACTGAGCGCAACGTCAAGTCTGAGCGCGAGCGCCTGGTCGTTCGTCTTCGCTTTGTGTGTCGCGCAATCAGCTCTTGGCCGAAGGAGGCGCGCTCGGCCGACCGTGAGTTCGTTCGGTCATTCCGCCAGGCACGTGAACTGACTGAAAAGAGCATCCAAGTGAACCAACCGCAGCTCGCCGGCAAGGCACTCGGCCTACTCGTCCGTTCGCTTGAGCGGCACCCCGATGTGCCTCCATTTCCGGACGATTGACGCAACACTCTGCGGGGCGATCCGTCATTCCGAGTCGACGCGTAGCGCCCGCTTTTCGATTCGGTTGAGCAGAGCGTCATCTCCTGACGATCAGTTCGGATGCGGCTCGCGTGGAGGGTGCCCCCGTCTTGGTGCTGGGCCGCAGCCGCGCGCCTTCGTCTACGGCGGGACTACCTGGCGGGAGAGGGCGCCAGACGGGAAACGGGGTGGGCGCGCGCCGGGGTCGGACGGGATGAGCCGCCGTCCCGCGCCCGTTCAGCGGGTCTCAGCTCGACTGCTTCGGGGATGGCGGGAGACGACGCCCCCAGAACGCAGAAAAGCCCCGCAGGTGCGGGGCTTTTCTGTCGAAGCGGATGAAGAGACTCGAACTCTCGACCTTCTGCATGGCAAGCAGACGCTCTAGCCAACTGAGCTACATCCGCGCGGCGACGAAGTATAGCCGTGAAGGGCCGGAGCTTGTCGGCTCGCCGTCGCGTCCCCCTCGGAGCCTCAGAAGACGATCGCCTGGCGGATCGCTTCGCCGCTGGCGAGCCGGTCGAACCCCTCGTTGATGTCCTCCAGGGGATGGCAGGCGCTGAGCAGACGGTCGACCGGGAGCTTGCCCTGCTGGTACAGCGCGATCATCCGCGGAACGTCCTCGGCGGGGACGCCGGAGCCGAGGTACGACCCGCGTAGGGTCCGCTCCTCGGCGACGAGGCTGACGGCCGGGATGCTCAGCTCCTTGGAGGGATGGGGGAGGCCGACGGTCACCGTGGTCCCGCCCCGGCGGGTCGCGGCGTAGGCGTCGGCGAGCACCAGCTCGTGCCCGGCGGTCTCGATCGCCACGTGGGCGCCGCCGCCGGTGAGGCGGCGCACCTCGGCCACCGCCTCGGGGCCGGCGGGGACGGCCGCGAAGGCGCCGAGCTCCAGGGCCAGCTCCAGCTTGGAGGGGACGACGTCGATCCCCACGACCTCGGCCCCAGCGAACCGGGCGCCGAGCAGTGCGGCCAGGCCGACGCCGCCGAGGCCGAACACGGCGACCTTGTCCCCGGGGGAGATCGTCGCGGCGTGCAGCGCGGCGCCGACGCCGGTGATGACGGCGCAGCCGAACAGCGCGGCGATCTCGAACGGCAGCGCCTTGTCGATCGCCACGACCGACTCCTCGGCGACGACCACGTGGTCGGAGAAGGCCGAGACGCCCAGGTGGTGGTGCACGTCGTCCCCACCGGCGTCGGTGAGGCGCCGCTCGCCGCTCAGCAGCGTGCCCGCGGTGTTGGCGGCAGCCGCCGGCTCGCACAGCGCGGCCCGGCCCTGGAGGCACGGGTCGCACTCGCCGCAGGACGGCACGAAGACGAGCACGGCGTGGTCGCCGGGCTGCACGCGGGTGACGCCGGGGCCGCACGCGACGACCTCTCCGGCCGCCTCGTGCCCGAGGGCCATCGGCATCTCGCGGGGCCGTGAGCCGTTGATCACCGACAGGTCCGAGTGGCAGAGCCCGGCGGCGCGGACCCGGATCAGCACCTCGCCGGGGCCCGGGTCGTCCAGCTCCAGCTCGACGATCTCCAGCGGGCGCGACTGCGCGTAGGGCCGCTCCAGCCCCATCTCGCGCAGCACCGCGGAACGGACCTTCATGCGATCACCAGCCTCTCCAGGGCGCTGCGGATGGGATCGGGGATCGGCGCGGGACGCCGGGTCTCGCGGTCCACGAAGACGTGCACGAACCAGCCGTCAGCGGCCTGCTCCTCGGAGTCCGCGGCGAACAGCCCCAGCTCGTACCGCACGCTCGACGTCCCGAGCTTGCCGACGCGCAGACCGGCGTGGACGACGCCGGGGAAGGCCAGCGGGGCGCGGAACGCGCAGTGCGACTCCACGCACAGCCCGATCGTCCTCCCCGTGTGGATGTCCAGCCCGCCCTCGCCGATCAGCCAGGCGTTGATGACGGTGTCGAAGAACGCGTAGTACTGGACGTTGTTGACGTGGCCGTAGACGTCGTTGTCGTCCCAGCGGGTCGGCACGTCGAGGAAGTGGGGATAGTCCGAGCGGGGCACGGATCCACGATATCGACGCTGCCCCGCCGCTCGTTTCCGGGACCGGTTCAGGGACGGCGGGGTGGCGGCCGTCCCGCGACGCGCCTAGGCTGGCCCCATGCTCAATTCACGCATCTCCACCGCCCTGGTCATCGCCCTGCTGTCCGTCGGTGGTGTCACGGTCGCCGGCTGCGGCGCCTCCGACGTCCCCGGCGTGAGCGAGGCCAAGGAACAGGCCCAGAAGGGGCTCGACCAGGCCAAGAAGGAGGCCGACAAGGCGATCGCCGACGCGCAGACCGAGGTCGACAAGGCCCAGAAGGAGCTCGACACCGCGACCGACAGCGACGCCAAGACGCAGGCCCAGACCCGCCTCGACTCCGCGAAGGCCCAGCTGGACTCGCTGGAGAACACCACCAAGAAGGCGATCGAGTCCGCGCAGAAGACGCTGGACTCGCTCGACTAGACGGCCGGACCCCCGTCCGGCCGCCCAGCTCGGCTGGCCGCGTCAGGCGGCCAGCGGGCTACGCCGCCAGCGGGCGCAGCTCCTCGTCCTCGGCCACCGGGTGACGAGTGAGCGCGCCCGAGGGTTCGATCACGTACGCGCCCATGCGGGCCAGCGGTGGCGAGTAGACGTGCAGCGTCACCGTGGGCTGGTCGCCGTGGTGGCTGACCCGGTGGATGTCCGACGGGCAGAAGTCGAACGTCTCGCCGGCGGAGTACGTCGCGCCGACGTCCTGCTCGGCCAGCGCGAGTCGGTCCTCGCGGACCGAGCCCTGGATGACGGTGACCGCGCCGGAGCTGAGGTCGTGGTCGTGGAACCCCGTGTCCTGCCCCGGCATCCAGCAGATCAGCCACGCGCTGACGTGGTCGGTCCGGGAGATCTCGGCGAAGACGCGTTGCGTCGCGTCGTGGTGCACGGCGTGCGTCCAGCGCGACGGCTCGGCGGCGAGCTCGGCCACGAGGTTGCGCAGCTCGGCGCGAAGGAGGGGACGATCGGGCAGGTCGGTCATGCGTTCACCGCCGGGGTCGAGGGGAGGAAACTGCCGAGGAGACGTGCGGGCGCGTCGACGGCGCGAGAGCGGGCGACGGGGGTCGTCGGTCCGGTCACGGGACGGTCGGAGCCGTGGACGAGCTGGATGCCGGTCACGCCCAGTGCCGCGAGGGCGTGGGGACCGTGGGACGACGTGTCGTAGAAGAGGCGGGAGTCGGAGGGGTCGACGGTCGGGCCGCCGCGGGCGGCGAGGCGCTCGGCGTGCAGGGGCGCGCCGCCGGCGAGCAGGGCGAAGAGGACGCGCAGCCGGGGGTGCGCGAGCTGGCCTTCGGTGACGATCGTCAGCCACGCCGCCTGCATCTGGGTGACGTAGGTGGTGAGCGCCGGCCACCACTCGGGACCGATCGTGCCGGACAGGTGCGCCGTCGCCCACGGGTTGGGCCCGGGGTGGACGAAGAGCGGTGCGCCGCGTGCCTCGAGGCGCTCCAGGAGCGGCCCGACGCGGTGCAGGTCCCGGGGGGTGGACAGCGCACCGGCCGGGAGCGAGATGCCGATCGCCCCGCCGTCGAGCTGGCGGTCCACGTCGGCCGGGTCGGGGTCGGCCAGTGGCACCGCACCCCAGCGGGGGAAGAGCGGGCCGAACGAACGCACGCCACTGGTGTGGGCGTCGATCAGGCCGCGGGCCTCGTCGGGGGCGAGGCCCTCGATGCCCAGTGGGGAGGAGAGGGCGATCAGCGCGACGTCCACGTCGTCCTGCCGCAGGAGGCGGGCCCGATCGGCCGGGACGTCGGGGACGATGGCGCACGTGGGCTCACCGGCGAGGTGCAGGATCCACTCGCCCTGCTCACGGCGGATGAGCGGCAGCGCCCGCCGGGCGCCGAGCGCCGCGATCAGTGGTTCGGTCCACAGGTGCTGATGGGCATCGACGATCATCGCCCACGTAATGTAGCCAATCTCGATCAGCTTTGTCGAGAAAGCAGCGCGATCCCGCTCCGGGAGCGGGAACGCCCATTGTGGGAAAACCCGAGATTCAGGCGGCGGGCGGCTCGTGCACGGCGAGGTACTCGTCGAACGCCGCGACCTTCTGGGTGTCCTCGTTGACCGTGTACTCCCTGAGCTTGCCCCACGCGAGCGTGCAGACCATCGTCCCGCGGTTCTCGTAGACCACCGTCCCGTCGGGGAGCGTGAGATGGTCGGTGAAGCGGATGACCACCGTCGTGGCCCACGGCGGCCCCGCGACGAGGATCTGCTCCGGCGTCAGCTGGAGCCCGACCCGCACGAACCGCGCGACCCAGGCCGACACCGCCTCCTTCCCGCGCAGGTCGGCCGTCCACGAGCTCTCCCCGGGGAAGACGAAGTGCACGTCGTCGGCGTAGGCCGCGCGCAGTGGCCCCATGTCACCCGTGCGCAGCCGGCGCATGGTGCGCTGGAGCGTCCACCGCACGGCGGCGGCGTAGAGCGGGGGCCACGCGGCCAGGAAGAAGGCGGCGGCGGTGAGGACCGTCGAGGGGCGCGGACCAGTGGCCGGCGCGCTCATGCCGTCTCCTCCACGAACGTGCGGATCGCCTGGGCCAGGACACCGGGCTGGTCCTCGGGGATCAGCGTGTAGCTGTCGCGGATCTCCACCAGCCGGCTGTCGGAGAACGACGCGGCCAGGCGCCGGCCGGCGGCGGGCGGCATCACCTTGTCCTCGGCCGCCCACGCGACCAGCACCGGTTTGCGCCAGCCGCCCAGGGCGGCGTCGGCGGCCTGCAGGTCCCGCAGGCCCTGCTTCGTGCCGCCCGCGTACTTGGCGAGGTCGCGCCGGATCTCCTTCTGCCCGAGGACCGGCCGCAGCCATCCGTCCATGACGGAGTCGGGGATCGCGCGCTTGCTCATCCGCCCGAAGGTGATGGGGCTGCGCCGCAACGGCTTGATCCGCATGGGCTGCATCGCCAGGAAGACGCCGCCGGGGAGCTTGGCCGACAGGCTCGCCATCTTTCCTGGCAGGCCGGGCGGGTAGTTGTCCACGGTCTCGCACGAGCTGAGGACCAGGCGCCCGATCCGGCCGTCGAGTGCCTCCTGGAGGAGCAGCGGCGCGCAGTTGAAGTCGTTGAAGACCAGGGTGACGTCGTGCAGGTCGAGGCGGTCGAGCAGCTCGGCGATCAGGCGCGCCTGGCCGCGGAGGGACAGGTCGGCGTCCTCCCGCATGGGCCGGCGGTGCCCGCCGAGCGGCAGGGTGGGGACGACGCAGCGCGCGCTGTCGCGCAGGTCGCCGACGACGTGCCGCCACAGCGTGCCGTCCATGATCAGGCCGTGGACGAACACGCAGGTCGGGGCGCCGTCGAACGGGAGCCCGGTGTCCTCGTACTCGATCGTTCCGGCGGAAAGGTCGACCTCGGGCACGCGGAGCCTCCTGCGGCTTGGGGAAACAGCACTTGATAGATCGTTCTAGCGGTAGACTAGTCGCCGCCGCGCACCGCCGCAACGACGAGGGGAGGGCTGGCGCATGGAGAGCACCAAGGACCGGATCGTCATCGCGAGCGCCGAGCTGTTCCGGCGCCAGGGCCTCACCGCGACCGGGCTGAAGCAGATCTCGGCCGAGGCCCAGGCCCCGTTCGGCTCGATCTACCACTTCTTCCCGGGCGGGAAGGACGAGCTGGCGGACGAGGTGATCCGCCGGTCCGGCGCGTTCTACCTGCTGCTCTTCGAGGCGATCCTCGACCCCGCGCCCGACCTGGTCACGGGCGTGCGCGCGTTCTTCGCCGGGGCGGGGGAGACGCTGGTCGCGACCGACTTCGCCGACGCCTGCCCGATCGCCGCCGTCGCCCTCGAGGTGGCCAGCACCAACGAGCCGCTGCGCGTCGCCACGGCCGACGTCTTCACGAGCTGGATCGACGAGGCGTCGCGGCGCTTCCGGGACGCGGGCATCGGCGATGCAGAGGCCCACGCGCTCGCTCTCAGCGTCCTGTGCAGCCTGGAGGGCGCGTTCCTGTTCTGCCGCGCGCTGCGCACCACCGCGCCGATGGACGCGGCGGGGGAGACGGCGGCGAACGCGGTCCGCGAGGCGCTGGCGGCGGTCGGCGCACCGGTGGCGTGAGGCTGGAGCGCTCCGAAACGCGAGAACCCGCCACGCAGGACGGGTTCTCGAACAGAGGCGACGACCGGAGTCGAACCGGTGTACACGGCTTTGCAGGCCGCTGCGTAACCACTCCGCCACGTCGCCCGGCCCCACCAATCTAGCGAGCCGCGACGGTCCCGGTGGCCTGGGTCGTGGCGAAGCGCCCCTGGACGTGAGGTCACAGGACGTTTCTTGACGGGTTGGCCGCTGCATGGCTATGTTCGCCGTCCGGGTCATCCGCTCCGGTTCCCTCCCAGCCGAAGGCGATGATGGCCCCCTCGACACGTTGGTTCCGCAGTCGCTGGATGCTGGCCGTTCTGGGTGTGGTCGCGGTCGCCGCGGTTGCTGCGGTCGTGCTCGTGGCGGGCTCCACGACCGACGACGACGAGCCCGTCCATCGTGCCGACGGCCCGTCCGCCGCGGGAATCCAGCAGGCACGGCTGGTGCCCATCGTCCGGGACCTGGCGTCGAGCAACGGCGAGCCGCATCCGCGCAGCGCGACCGTGGTGCGGGCCAGCAGCGGCAGGGCGCTGCTGCTGACGTCGTCGGCGACGAGCAGCGAGCCGGAGCGTCCCGTGGACCTCGTCGTGGTGCGCGGCAACTTCGTGGGCTACGGGACGAGGCGACCGGCCGGGTCCAAGCTTCCCCGGGGCTCGGTGATGACGATCACCGTGGACGCCGGGAAGGGCGAGATCGTCGGTTACTCGATCGGCGGTCCCGTCCCCGATCTGCGCGAGCTCGGCGACCCGGTGGACCTCGATCTCGGCAATTGACGCCGCCGCCGCGACGAGCAGACGCGGCCGTCGATCCGTTGCTAGGGTTCTCGATCCCAGGGCGATTAGCTCAGCTGGGAGAGCGCCTGCTCGACAAGCAGGAGGTCACTGGTTCGAGCCCAGTATCGCCCACTCTTGAAACCCCGCCCCGGCGGGGTTTTCTCGTTCCTGGGTGGTTGTTACGGAGACACTGGCGTTGCTAGGGTCGATGGATGGCCGTGCTCTTGGCGACGTTCCGCGACGACGGGCTGGAAGCCGCGCAAGCGTGGGACGTGATGCGTTGCGTCTGCAAGCGTGTGGAGCGTGTCGGCCCGTTGACCTGTGAGGTCGAGTGCGGTGGTGCCCGTACGAGCCCGGATCGCGAGGTCCAGGCGCTGTCGAAGATCATGGATCGCGTGGCCGGTCCCGAGTGGCGCGCAGCCGTCGTGCTCGCCCCGATTCGATCGTCCTAGAGACCGGCGGCGAAGCGGCCCCGGGCGCTACGAGCCGCGCACGTCCAGCTCGATCGGCGCGAGTGCCTCGGGGCGCTGCAGTCCCGGTTCGGTGGGCAGGTCGTCGATCAGCCAGTGCACCGCGGGCGGGTCGAGCACGAGCTCCCAGTGACCGCCGCCGCTGGGGTTCAGCGCCACCGCGTCACCGGGTACGAGGTGCAGGTGGGTGCCAGCGTAGTCGTGGATCGTGAGCGTGTGGCCGTGGGGGAGGCGGCCGGCGACGGCCCAGCCGAGTCGTTCGGCGGTCGTGTCGTGGAGCGTCACGCGTGGCGGGCGGGGCGGGAACCGCCGGCCGGGGCGGACCTCCAGGTGCTCGGTCAGGAGGGCGTTGGTCGAGGAGCCGTCGCGGGCCACGCCGTCGGCGACCTGCTGGGCGCGGGCGGGATCGTCGAGGATCGACGTGCGGTCGGGGTCGATGATCAGCTCGGGGCCGAGCGCCTCTTCCATGACGGGTCGCCAGGCGTCGGCCTGCCATGCGCGGCTGGCCTGCAGCTCGTCGCGGGTCATCGCCGTGACCTGGACGACGTCGAAGGGGAGGAGGGGGTCGAACGTCGCGTCGACGGTGAACAGCCACGCCTCGAGGGCGCCGTCGGAGGTGTCGGGGATCGGCCCGTCCGCGTCCATCTGCTGGCCGGCCCGCACGGCGGAGCCCGACTCGGCGACGTACTGCCCGATCCCCTGCAGCCGGTTCAGCGTCCAGTTCGGCGGCTCGTCTTCGCCGGGGGAGCGCACGGCGCGCATCGACAGCTCGAAGTCCCGGCCGCGTCCGGCGTCGTCGGCCGGTCCGTCCTTGGTGAGGCCGAGGGAGACGAGGTGCCAGTGTGGCACCGGTTCGTCGACGGGGAAGATCACGATCAGGTCGAGCGGGTCCGGCCCGCCGTCCGCCCAGTACCGCTTGCGGCCCATGTAGAGCGGCGTGACGCCCGGGTACGCGGCGCACACCGCTTCGTCGAACGCTTCGTCGTCCATGGCGTGTATCTACCCAGCGGAGCCCTTCTCGTTCGTGCGACCGTCCGTACATCGTGCTCGCGCAGCGAGCGTGATGTACGGATCGTCGATCCGGAAGCGCGGCCACCGCGCTCAGGCGGTCACGCTCCACGCGACGTGGACGAGCTCGTTCTTGTCGGCGTCGTTGCGGCAGGTGACGCTGATCCGGCTCCCGTCCCGGCGCTGACACGTCCAGCCGCCGACCTTGCTCGTCCGGACGATGGCGTGTGCGTACCCGATCGCCTGGCGGCACGTGATGCCGAGGAAGGAGAGCGTCGTGAGCTTCACGCCGGAGATCGTGGGCGGGGGGCAGTTCAGATCGGTCTCCCCGAGCTGCCCGGAGGGGACCGTCGCCGTCCTCGTGGCGGTGGACGACGAGGTCGAGTCCCCGCACGCGGCGAGCAGCACGACGCAGGCGACGATCAGCGGCAGGACGAGCGTGGCGCGGCGCATGGGTTCCCCTTCACTGCGGTTCTGCGGACGAGCCCATCATCGCCGCTGAACCTGGGAGAAGGCTGGGAGACCGCGTTGACGTCATCCGGGTTGTTGCCACCCTCGGCAACGACCCGGATGACGTCCCCGTGGCGTGCTCGGTCGCGGGCCGGTGGAGCGTGGCGATCTGGCAGAGTCACCCCCATGCCCGAGGTCGCGCCCGTCTGCCCCGCCTGCTCCAGCGAGTACACGTACGCGCTGGGGGACTTCCAGGTCTGCTCGATGTGCGCGCACGAGTGGTCGCTGGAGCCCGCCGACGAGGCGGGGGCGGCCGCGCCGGTCATCCGCGACGCCGTCGGCAACGTGCTGGCCGACGGGGACACCGTGACCGTCGTCAAGGACCTCAAGGTCAAGGGCGGTGGCGGGCCGATCAAGGTCGGCACCAAGGTCCGCAACATCCGCCTGATCGACGGCGTGGGCGACCACGACATCGACTGCAAGATCGACGGGTTCGGCCCGATGCAGCTCAAATCGAGCGTCGTGAAGAAGGCCTGAGGCTCCGGCACGCGCCCACGTCATCCAGGTTGTTGCCACCCCTCGGTGACAACCTGGATGACGTCCCCGCGGGGCAACCTCGGCGCGGCCCGCTCAACCCGTGCTGAGCGCTCCGAACACCGTGTCTTCCTTGGGGGAGACGGTGGTCAGCGGGAGGAAATCCTTGCCACGGGCCACCGAGACCGTCACGCGGGCGGGGGTCGGGTCGCCGGAGACGGTGATCGCGAAGTTGCCGATGACCCCACCCCTGATGCGGAGGCCGTACAGCCCGCGGGCGACTGCGGGGCGCGGCTTGCCGACGTTCGCCGCGAACGACGTCAGGAGCACGTCGGCGGCCTGGGTGGCGTAGGGCGCGAACGGCTCGACCGGCCGGCCCGGGAACCTCGCCTTCAGCGCCGCGACGGTCTGCTTGCCCAGCGCGCTCTTCAGCAGCTCGGGGGCGCTGCCGGGCGTGCTCACGAACATGCCCTTCGCCGCCGGGCCGGCAACCGAGACCGTCGACGTCTGGGCGAATCCGTCCATCGCCAGCAGCTTGACGGCGCCCCCGTTGGGGCCGAGCACCGCGACCTTGTCCCGGATGAGCTGGCCGCCGTGCTGCTCGGTGAGCCCGGCGAGGAGGATCGCGTCGGGCCGCTGCCGGCGCAGGTCCTCGAACAGCGTGCGGTAGCGCGTGGCCCGCACGTTCCACGTGCGGGCGGCCACCACTTTGGCGCCCAGCGCGCGGGTGGCGCCGCGCAGCGCGGCGGCCTGGCCGGTGCTCGTCGCGTCGCCGCCGGACAGCACGACGATGCGCCGCGCCTTCAGGGTCTGCACCGCGTACGTCGCGAGCGCGGACCCCTGGTAGGAGTCGTTGGGCACGACGCGCGCGTACGTCCGTGCGAGGGTGGGGAAGTACTTCACGGGCTCGTCCGGCTTGCAGCTCGCGGCCTTCAGCGTCAGGCACACCAGGGTGTTGCCCGGTGAGACCATCGCGATGCCGGCGCGGTTGAGCACCGGGACGATCCGCTGGGCGCAGCCCGAGTTGTAGGTGCCGACGACGCCGAGCAGCTGCGCGTTGGCGGCGTAGAACCGGGCGTTGCGGTCGCAGCGGGCGGGCGACCAAGCACCGGTGTGGGAGTCCGCGTCGTCGCACGCCTGCAGCGCCACGCCGACGCCGCCGGACTGCCAGCCCCGCCGTTCCAGCGACAGGCGCACGCCCTCCACCATCTGCAGCGAGCGGGTGCGCGAGGCGCCCTGCATCGGGAGATCGGTGGCGAGGAGGGCCGACGGCTCGCCGGCCCCGCCGTACTGGACGGCGCCGCACGCCTCGGCCGGCAGCGGTGTGACGGCCGCACCGGCCGGAGCCGCTCCGGTGCCGGTGCACAGGGCCAGCGTCGCCCCGAGGATGGAGAGGTGGCGTGCCCGCATGAGGCGCACGGTACCGGCTGGCGGGGCCGGAGGTTCCTGCGAGACTCGGCGCGTCCGCAGCATTCGAACGAGGCTGTTCGCCGCGATCGGCTTCGTCGTCGGCTGGTTCGTGGGGCGCCGCCCGCGGGGGCGGTAGCCGCTACGGCACGCGGGGAGGCGCGGGCGGCGGCGCCGGCAGCCCCGCGATGCCCGTGAGCTGCGGCGCCTGCACGCGCTGCAGTGCGTCGCCGTTGGGGAACTGCGCGTACCACTGCTCCGAACGCCGCGCCGCGTCGATGATCGACCACGGCCAGGCCACGAGGCTCCAGATCCCGAGCGTGACCACGGTCAGTCCCAGGTTCAGCCAGAACTTCCAGGCGTCGACCTTGTACGTGTAGATCCACATCCAGAACGCCAGGAAGACCGCGAGGAGGATCGCGGTCGTCTTGCTCTTGGGGATCTGGGGGAAGAGAGGCGCGGCCCCGATCGCCATAGGCGCGTAGGCCGTGGTCGGAGCGGCCAGGGCCGGGGCCGTCGTCGGCACGCCGTTCTGGGCGTAGTGCTCGGTCCACCGGCTGCCGTCCCAGTAACGCTGGCCGGGAGCGCCGGACGGGTCTTGGTGCCAGCCGGGAGGGGGCATCGGGGTGCTCATGCGCGCAGACTCCCAGAAACGCGGTGTCCGCGCAGCCGGCGCATTCGTCGACCGTGCCGTTCGCGCCATTCCGACGGAGATCGAACTCGGAGCGGACGAGGGCCTGTCCGTCGCCTGCGCCGCCTCGTTCGACAACCTGCAGCCCGTGAACCGGCGCCTCCTCACCACCCGGGTGGGGACGCTGGCCGGTCCGCGGCGCCACGAGGTCTGCCGCGCGCTCTCCGCGCTGGCGGACTGCTGAGCCGAACCGAGCCGGTGACGAGCCGGCTCGGTCCGACGACTGCACCGCGGCGATGACCGCCGAGGTGTCCCTGCCTACACGCGGCCGCGACCGCGCCGGCTCCAACCCCAGCCACCGCCGGTGAGGAGCAGGATCAGGAGGACGATGAGAATGATGGTCAACATGTGTCTCGGTCTGCCCCGGGCCCCCGGTCTCCAATCCCGAACAGTGGGTGGGAAACCAACGGTTTGAAGAACGCGTCGGGCCGGAGGAGGCCGTTGCGTAGGGTTCCGAACGTCCCCGAACCTGGAGCATCGCCACCATGGAGTACCGCCAGCTCGGCCGGTCCGGCCTGCGCATCTCGACCCTCACCCTCGGCACCGCGACGTTCGGCGGCCGCGGCGGGCTCAGCGTCTGGGGCAACACGGACGTCGCCGGCGCCCGCCGCCTGATCGACCTGTCGCTGGACGCGGGCATCAACCTCCTGGACACCGCCGACGCGTACTCGGCCGGGCTGTCGGAGGAGATCGTCGGCGAGGCGCTCGAGGGCAGCCGTCGCGACCGGATGATGATCGCCACCAAGGTGCGCTTCCGCACCGGGGACGGTCCCAACGACGCGGGGCTCTCGCGGCATCACATCATCGCCGCCTGCGAGGCGAGTCTGCGCCGCCTGCGCACCGACCACATCGACCTCTACCAGGTGCACCAGTGGGACGGCCAGACCCCGCTGGAGGAGACGCTGGAGGCGCTCGACACCCTCGTGCGCGACGGCAAGGTGCGCTACGTCGGCTGCTCCAACTACACGGGCTGGCAGGTCGTCAAGGCGGTCGGCGTCTCCGAACGCCGCGGCTACCAGCCGTACGTCAGCCAGCAGATCCACGTGTCGCTGCAGTCGCGCGAGGCGGAATGGGAGGTGATCCCGGCCGGGATCGACCAGGGGCTCGGCTCGCTCGTGTGGAGTCCCCTCGCCGGCGGGCTGCTGTCGGGCAAGTACCGGCGTGGCGTCAAGCCCGAGGGCACGTCACGGCACCTCACCGACTGGCACGAGCCGCCGGTCCGCGACGAGGACGCGCTCTACGACATCGTCGACGTGCTCGTGGACATCGCGGACGCGCGCGGCGTGTCGGGCGCCCAGGTCGCCCTCGCGTGGCTGCTGGCCCGCCCCGGGATCACGTCGCTGGTCTTCGGGGCCCGGCACGAGGAGCAGCTTCAGGACAACCTCCAGGCCGCGGATCTGCGGCTGACCGGGGAGGAGCACGCCCGGCTCGAGGAGGTCAGCCGTGTCCCGCTGCCCTACCCGCACTGGCACACGGCCGCGGAGGCGTCGGACCGGCTGAGCGCGGCCGACCGCTCGCTGCTCGACCCGCACATCGGCTAGCGACGGCGGCTACGGGCAGTCCCAGGCGAACGTCGCGATCGTCCCGCCGGAGGGGCGGCGCGACAAGTGCATCTCGTCGGTGAGCTGGGCCACCGTCCACAGACCCATCCCGGTGCCGCGGCCCGCGTCGAAGAGACGGGGGGAGATGCCGGCGCCCGCATCGGAGATCTCCCCGCGCAGCTTGCCCTCGTCGAGGCGCAGCCTGAGCATCATCGGGCCCGGGTTGCCGTTGCGATAGGCGTGCAGCACGACGTTCGTGCACAGCTCCGAGACGGTGAGCGCGACGTCCTGGGCGAGCTCCGGGCAGTGCTCCTCCGCGTAGGTCCGGGCGGCGTGGCGCAGCGTCGCGATCTTGCCCGGGTCCGCCACCGCCTCGAGGCGCAGTTCCGTGTCGTGCGGGCCAGCTGATCTCGTCACGGTGACGGACTACCCAGCACGACGGTTGCGAAGCGGGCCGGCGCGAAATGTCCCGTTGACGGTCATCAGCGCGACGCCCTGGGCGGCGAGCGCGGCCCCGGTCGCGAGCAGGAACGCCCCGGCGATCCCCAGGTCGTCGGCGGTCACCGCGACGGTGAAGCAGAAGAGCGCGAACGCGAAGTAGCCCATCACCATGCCCCGGAGGATCCGCTGGGCCGGCGCCGCCCCGCTGTGGGAGTGCGTGAATGCCGCGAGGATGCTCGCGATGATGGGGAAGGGCGCCAGCAGGCCGCTGAGGTGGGAGCCGAGCGACCCGGCCGCGGCGGTGAGCGCCAGCACCATCGCCAGCGCGCTGACCGCCCGCGCGGGGAGGTCCCACCAGGGCGGCGACGTCTGCGCCGGCGGCACGTCTGGGTCGGGCAGGACGACGAGCGCCAGGGCGAAGGCCGCGAACGTGACGGCCAATGCCGCCCCGGAGGCCAGGCTGACGCCGTCGAGCGCGAACGTCCCGGCCAGGAACGCGAGCCACCCGGCGGGCAGGCACAGCCACCAGGGCAGCCGGGGCGCGAGGAAGGCGTAGACGACGACGAACGCGGTGAGCGACGTGAGGCCCAGCAGCGTGCCGACCGCCGCGGTTGCCGCGAACGCCTCGCCGTGCTGGAGCGCGAAGGCGAGCAGGATCGGACCGGCGACGACGGGGAGGCCGCCGACGAGGCCGCCGATCAGCGGGCCGAAGCGCCGCGCGACCAGCGACGCCCCGACCACGAAGGCCGGGGCGAGCAGGAGCTTGGCGAGCAGCACGGACACGCGGCGATCATGACGCCGCCGCGTGTCCGGTGCGGATCAGGACGTGCCGCGGGCGGCGTCCACCGTCTTGGCCGTGGGCGCCACCAGCTTCAGTGCCGCGAAGGCCGCCTTACCGGCCACCGACAGCGTCACCTGACCGGGGCTGGGGTCGCCGGTGACGCCGATCGTGAACGTGCCGATCACGCCGTCGGTCACCTTGGTGCCGTAGAGCGAGGCGGAGATCGCGGGACGGTCCGTCCCGTGGGCGGCGATGGCGTCGAGCAGCACGTCGGCGGCCTGCGCGGAGTAGGGCGCGAACGGCTCGACGGGCTTGCCGGGGAACTTTGCCTTCAGCTGCTTGACGATGTCCTTGCCCTTGCTCGTGGTCAGCAGCTCCGGCGCGCTCCCGGGGGTGCTCGTGAACATGCCGGCGGCGGCCTTGCCGGCGAGGGTGATCGTGGAGGTCTGGGCGAAGCCGTCGAGCCCGAGCAGCTTGACCTTGCCCGTGTTCTTGCCCAGGACCGAGACCTTGTCCTTGATCAACCGGCCGCCGTGCTGCTCGGTGAGGCCGGCGAGCAGGATCGCCTGCGGCTTGGCCTTCTTGACCTTCTTCATGAGCGCCGTGTAGCTCGTGGCCGTCGGGTTCCACTTCCGGGAGACGACGACCTTGGCGCCGAGCGACTTCGCCGCGCCGGTCACGGCTGCGGCCTGCCCGTCGCTCGTCGTGTCGCCGGCGGAGAGGACGGCGATGCGCTTGGCCTTGAGCGTCTTCACGGCGAACGTGGCGAGCGCCGCGCCCTGGTAGGCGTCGTTGGGGACGACGCGGGCGTAGTTGCGCTTGCCGGACGGGAAATACTTGCCCGGCTCGTCCGTGCTGCAGCTGGCCGCCTTCTGGGTGAGACAGACGAGGGTGTTGCCGGGGGAGATCATCGCGATCCCGCCGGGGTTGAGGATCGGGGCGATGATGCCCGCGCAGCCGCTGTTGTAGGTGCCGACGACGCCGAGCAGCGTGGGGTCGGCGACGTAGGCGTTGGCGTTGCGGGTGCACAGCTCGGCCGTCCAGGCCCCGGTCGCGGCGTCGGAGTCGTCGCACGACGCCAGGCCGATCGTGGTGGCGCCGGCCTTCCAGCCGCGCTGCTGGAGCGTGAGGCGGACGGCCTCGACCATCTGGGCCGAGCGGTCGGCGGACGCGCCCTTCAGCGGCAGGTCGGTGGCGATGGTGGCGGCGGGCGTGCCGCCCGGGCCGTACTCGACCGGGCACGGGAGCGTGGTGGAGGGGAGCTCGGCGGCGCCGGTCGGGGCGGCGCTCAGCCCGGTCAGGGCGGCGAGGGACGCGATCGTCAGGGCGAGGAGCGCGAACCGGCCGCGGCGGCGGTTCGTCGGTGCGGAGGCGGGGGTCATGGGCCGACGTTAGCGGCATCCGCCACAAAAGGCGAACAGTGATCGGTAAGTGGGGCGCCGGCGTCGCGGCTGCTACAGGGAGACGCCGACGAGCACGGGCTCGTTGACCAGCGTGACGCCGAACGCGTCGCGCACCCCGTCGCGGATCTCCAGCGCGAGCCCCAGCAGGTCCGCGGTGGTGGCCCCGCCACGGTTCGTCAGCGCCAGCGTGTGCTTGGAGGAGAGGGCCACCGGGCCGCGGGCGTGGCCCTTGGCGAAGCCGGCCCGCTCGATCAGCCACGCGGCCGACGTCTTGGCCTGGCCGTCGGGCGCGGGGAAGCGGGGCGGCACCGCGTCCGGCCCGAGGCGCTCGTGCACGCGGGCGACGAGCGCGGCGAACCCGGCCTCGTCGAGGATCGGGTTGGTGAAGAACGAGCCCGCGCTGTACGTGTCCCGGTCGTCGGGATCGAGCACCATGCCCTTGCCGCGGCGCAGGCCGAGCACCGCCGCGCGCACGTCGGCCAGCGGCGCCGTGTCGCCGACGGCCACGCCCAGGGTGCGGGCCAGCTCCGCGTAGGCGACCGGGGCGCTCCGGTCGCCGCGACGCAGGCCGAAGGTGACCGAGAGGACGACGTGCCGGGCCCGGCCCTTGAACGCGCTGGTGCGGTAGGCGAACCCGCAGTCGGCGGCGCCGAGGGCGACGATGCGGTCCTCCGTGCGGTCGTAGGCGCGCAGGCGCACGATGGTCTGCGCGACCTCCTGGCCGTAGGCGCCGACGTTCTGGATCGGGGTGGCGCCGGTCGACCCGGGGATGCCCGACAGGCACTCCACCCCGACGAGCCCCTCGGCGACGCAGTGGGCGACGACGCCGTCCCACGGCTCGCCGGCCGCCACGGTCAGCTCGACGGTGTCGTCCGCGGTGGCGACGGCGTCGATCCCGCGCGTGGCGACGTGCACCGCCGTGCCGTCGAAGCCCGCGTCGGCGATGACCAGGTTGCTGCCGCCCGCGAGCAGGAGCAGTGGCGTCCCGGCCTCGTCTTCCGCCCGGATCGCGGCGATCAGGTCGTCCTCGGTATCGGGCGCGACCAGCGTCGTGGCCGGACCGCCGAGGCGCAGCGTCGTCAGGTCGGCCAGGGGGACGTCCCGCCGGGTGGGAGCCGTCATGCCCCCAGCTCGGCGCGCAGGGCGGCCAACTCCTCGCGCAGCTCCGCCACCTCGGCCCGGAGCGCCGCGAGCTCGGTGCGGACGTCGTCACCCGTCGGGGAGACAGGATTCGAACCTGTTCCCGCCACCGGCGCCGGCACGACCGGAGGGAAGTCGGCGGGGGCGGGATCGTCCGCCAGCCGGGTCACCGCCTCGCTCGGGCTCGGCACGGCGGCCAGCGCGGGGTACGCGGAGGGCACGGGCTCGGCTCCGTCGTCGTTGCCGCCGAGGAGGTGGACGAAGCGCACCTCCTTCTGGCCGGGCCGCAACTCCAGGGGCTGGAGCAGCTCGCGGTCGGCCAGGCCGATGATCGTCTCCTCGACCGCGTCCAGGCTGTCGAACTCCTGCATGCGCGCGGTGCGCTGCTTGAGCTCCCCGGCGGTCTGCGCGCCGCGCAGCATGAGCACGCACAGCACGGCGAGCTGGTCGGGGGAGAGCCCGAGCGCCTCGTCGAGCAGGTGGCGGTACTTGCGCGTGCGGAAGGAGTGGCCACTGGAGCCGCGGGCCCAGCCGCGCGGGCCGAGCCGGTGCAGCGCGTCGGTCACCGTCTGCTCGTCGTAGGCGACGACGGGATCGCGGTTGGTCGACTGGTTGCACGCGAGGCGCACCGCGTTGGTCGACAGGGGGTAGGCGTCCGGGGTGGTCCGCTGCTTCTCGATTAGACAGCCCAGGACGCGGATCTCGACGGCGTCCGGTTCCACGGACCGAAGCCTACGCGACGATCGGGGCCGGGTGCGGGCGACCTGACATGCTGCTCGCATGAGTGAGAACCGCCGTCTCGTCCTGGCCAAGCGCCCCGTCGGCACCGTCGCCGACGACGACTTCGAGCTGCGCCCCGAGCCGATCCCCGAGCCCGCCGACGGTCAGTTCGTGGCCAAGGTCTGCTGGCTGTCGTTCGATCCCGCCCAACGCGGCTGGATGAACGACGTGCCCTCGTACATCCCGCCGGTGCAGATCGGCGAGCCGATGCGCGCGTGGGGCGTGGGTGAGGTCGTCTCCTCCCGGAGCGACCGCTTCCCCGTCGGCGCGCTGGTCAGCGGCCGCATGGGCTGGCAGGAGTACGCGCTGCTCGACGGCTCGCCGCAGTTCGGCATCAGCATCGTCCCGCCCGGCGTGCCGCCCACCGCGGCACTCGGCGTGTTCGGCACGACCGGCCTCACCGCCTACTTCGGCCTGCTCGACGTCGGCCGTCCGAAGGAGGGCGACCTCGTCCTCGTCTCGGGTGCGGCGGGCGCCACCGGCTCGATCGTCGGCCAGATCGCCAAGATCCACGGCGCGATGGCCGTCGGCATCGCGGGCGGCCCCGAGAAGTGCGACTGGCTGACCGAGGAGGCCGGCTTCGACGCGGTCATCGACTACAAGAGCGAGAACGTCGCGGCCCGCATCCGCGAGATCGCCCCGGCCGGCGTCAACGTGTTCTTCGACAACGTCGGCGGCCCGATCCTCGACGCCGGCCTGGCGAACATCGCCCAGGGCGGCACGGTCGTGCTGTGCGGCGGCATCTCCAGCGGCTACTCGATCGACGAGAAGCCGGAGGGGATCCACAACACCTACATGCTCACCGTGAAGAGCGCGCGGATGGAGGGCTTCATCGTCCTCAACTACGTCGAGCGCTTCGGCGAGGCGGTCAAGGCGCTCGCCGGCTGGGCCCAGGAGGGCAAGCTGGTGTGGGCCGAGGACGTGCAGGAGGGCGGCATCGAGGACGCGCCCGCCACGCTGCGCCGCCTGTTCGAGGGGAAGAACCTCGGCAAGCAGCTCCTGCAGATCGCGGAGCCGTCCGCCTGAGCTAGACGGCCGAGTCGGTCGCCAGCGTGGGGGACTGCGCGGCGTCCGGCTCGTCCGGCGCGACGTCCTGGTCCAGGAACTCCAGCAGCGCCCGGTTGAACGTGTTGGGGCGCTCGAGCATCGGCACGTGGCCGGTGTCCTGGAGGATCAGGGTGGTCGACCGCTCGATGTGCCGGGCGAACTCGTCCGCGTCGCCGAGCGGGACGAGCACGTCCTCGGTGCCCTGGACGATCAGCGTCGGGCAGCCGATCTTCTCCAGCTGGTCGACGAAGTCGTAGTTGATGATCGCCTGGAGCGAGGCGTTGAAGCCGGGCGCGCCGACCGAGTGCATCTGCTCGTAGACGAGGTCCCGCGCCAGCAGCGTCGGGTACCGAGCCACGACGCCCATCGCGAGCTGGACGAAGCCGGGGCGGCTGACGATCCGGCGCGCCGCGTTGGGATCGGGCTTGGCCGCGCCCCCGCCGGCGGTGATGACCTTGCCGACGCGCTCGCTGATCCAGTTGCGGTTCAGCGTCGTGGAGATGCCGGCGGCGTCGACGAGCACGAGGCGCTCGACGCGGTCCGGGTGGCGAATGGCCATCTCGGCGGCGGTGAAGCCGCCCATCGAGTTGCCGACGACCGCGACCGAGCCGAACCCGAGCTGCGCGCAGAGCTGGTCGACGGTGTGGGCGAAGAGGGAGATCGAGATCTCGTCGTGGGGGACCTCGGACCCGGAGAAGCCGGGGAGGTCCAGCGCGATCACGCGACGGGTCTGGGCGACGGCGGGGAGGTTCTCCAGCCAGTTCTGCCAGCTGCCGCCGAGGCCGTGGACGAACACGACGGGCTGCCCGCCCTCGCCGAGGTCGGCGTACTGCACGTTGGTCCCGTCGATCGTGGTCTGGTGCACGTGGGTGGACCAGTCGACGTCGCGCCAGCTCGGCACCGCGGGGGCGCCGTACTCCTCGTCGGCGCGCCGGGCGGCGCGACGGGAGGCGGGCCGGGCCGGAGACGGCCAGATGGCCTTCATGGGGCCGCGGCGGTAGGGGCGAGGCTCGGACGCGGTGGGCATGTGTCTCATGGTAGCGGCCGTTGACACCCTGTCCGGTTCTTTGCGCGGGATGTCACAGAACGGCGACGAGCCGCTCCAGGTCCCCGTCGTCGTTCCAAGCGCCGGTCGAGGCCCGCACGTAGGGCGTGCCCGGCAGGTCGCGGATCACGACGCCGGCCGCTGCCGCGCGGTCGCGGACGGCGACGGGGTCCGCCTCCTCCCAGCTCACCAGCGTGGTGGCGCCGCGGGGCGCGACCGTCTTGCCCGCGGCGGTCAGCAGGTCGACCAGCGTGCCGGCGAGGGCGGCACCCCGGGCGTGGACGTGCTCCCAGCCCTGGGCCGCGAGTACGTCGAACGCGGCCTGGGCGGCGAGCCACGTCTCCGGGGCGATGGCGGCCGCGTCGTGGCGGCTGGCGTCCGGCGCCAGCCCGGCGTCCAGGCCGGCGCCCGGGTCCGCGAGGTTGACGTAGGTGGGGCCGGGGGTCGCGAGGTCGTCGAGCCGGCCGGGCGCGATCCACAGCATCCCCAGGCCGTCGGGCCCGCACAGCCACTTCTGGCCGGGGCCCGCGTAGAAGTCGCAGCGCAGCGTCTCCACGTCGATCGGCACCGCGCCGACGCCCTGGGCGCCGTCGAGCAGGACGGGCACGCCCTCCGGCAGCTCCGGGGCCAGCGCGCCGGTCGTCCACGAGACGTGCGAGCAGGCGATCAGGCGGGTGCGCTCGCCGACGGCGTGGGCCACGGCGTGGAGCGGCACCTCCCGGACCGTGACGCCGAGGAGGCGCCGGGCGGCGGCGAGCGGGCCGAGCAGGCCCGGGTGCTCGCGCTCGGCGGTGAGGATCTCGTCGCCCGCCCGCAGGCCCAGCCCGGTGAGGACCCGCACGAGCCCCTCGCTCGTGCCGGTGGTGAGCGCGACGTCCGCGGGCCGCGCGCCGAGGACGGAGGCGTACGAGGCACGGATCCCGTCGCGCGCCTCCTTCCACACCTCGAAGTAGTCGAAGCCGCGGCCCTCCCGCGTGAACCGGTCCAGCGTCGCGACGTGCGCGTCCCGGGCCGCCTGGGGCAGCGGACCGCACGTCCCGGCGTTGAGGTAGGCCCGCTCGGCGAGGACCGGGAACTGGGCGCGGAAGCTCGGGAAGTCCATCCGGCGAGGGTAGTGAGGAGCCCCGGTCGGCCGGCCGCGAAGATCAAAACACGCGCACGTGCGCCGTCGCGCGATACGCTCCGCCGCGATGCAGGTAACCCTTCCCGACGGCACCCCTCTCGACCTCCCCGAAGGCGCCACCGGCGCCGACGCCGCCATGGCGATCGGGCCGGGTCTGGCCAAGGCCGCACTGGCCGTGCGGCAGGAGGGCGAGGTCCGCGACCTCGCCCGCCCGCTCATCCCCGACACGACGGTCGAGATCATCACCGAGCGCAGCGGGCAGGACGCGCTGGACCTCATCCGCCACGACACGGCGCACGTCCTCGCGGCCGCCGCGATGGAGCTGTACCCGGGCGTCAAGATCTCGATCGGCCCCCCGATCGACGACGGCTTCTACTACGACTTCGAGTTCCCCGAGGGCACGAAGCTCTCCGACGACGACTTCGCTGCGCTCGAGGCGAAGATGAAGGAGCACATCAAGGCCGAGGAGGAGTTCGTCCGCGAGGACGTCTCGGTCGCCGAGGCGCTGGAGCGCTTCCGGGCCGAGGGCCAGGACTACAAGGTCGAGCTGATCGAGGACCTGGTCGCGAACGCGCCGGACGGCGATCCCGTCGAGACGGTGTCGCTCTACACCAACGGTCCCTTCACCGACCTCTGTCGCGGGCCGCACGCCCCGTCGACCAAGCGCATCAAGGCGTTCAAGCTGCAGTCGGTGGCCGGCGCCTACTGGCGCGGCGACTCCACCCGGACGATGCTCACCCGGGTCTACGGCACCGCGTTCTTCGACAAGAAGGACCTCCGGGCGCACCTGGAACGGCTGGAGGAGGCCAAGGCGCGCGACCATCGCAAGCTCGGCCGCGAGCTCGGGCTGTTCACGTTCTCCGAGATCTCGCCCGGCTCCGCGTTCTGGCTGCCCCACGGCACCACGATCTACAACTCGCTGCTCGCCCTCTCCCGCGAGATGGGCGCCGACCGCGGCTACACCGAGGTCAAGACCCCGCAGATCTTCGACAGCGAGCTGTGGAAGACGTCGGGCCACTGGGGCAAGTACCGCGAGAACATGTTCCTCACCGAGACCGAGGACCGCCAGTACGGCGTCAAGCCGATGAACTGCCCGGGCCACGCGCACCTGTTCTCCACCCAGCACTGGAGCTACAAGGACCTGCCCGTCCGCTACTCCGAGCCGGGCGGTCTGCACCGCAACGAGCTGAGCGGCACGCTGCACGGCCTGCTGCGCGTGCGGCACTTCACCCAGGACGACGCCCACATCTTCTGCACGCCGGAGCAGGTGCAGGAGGAGGTCGCGGGCTGCCTCGAGTTCATCTTCGCCACCTACGCGATCTTCGGGTTCGACGACGTCAAGGTCGAGCTGTCGACCCGGCCGGACAACCGCATCGGCACCGACGAGGAGTGGGACTGGGCCGAGGGCGCGCTCGCCGCGGCCCTGGAGTCCCGCGGGCTCGAGTACTCGGTCAACGCGGGCGACGGCGCCTTCTACGGGCCGAAGATCGACGTCCACCTCACCGATTCGCTCGGTCGCTCGTGGCAGCTCGGCACGGTGCAGCTGGACCCCAACCTGCCCGAGCGCTTCGAGCTCAAGTACATCGGGGCCGACAACGCCGAGCACCGGCCGCTGATGATCCACCGGGCCTGCATGGGCACGTTCGAGCGGTTCATCGGCATCCTCACCGAGCACTTCGCGGGGGAGTTCCCCCTGTGGCTCACGCCCGTCCAGGCGATCGTGCTGCCGATCTCCGACCGGCACGTGCCGGCCGCCGAGATCGCCCAGGCGGCGCTGCGGCGCGGCGGGGTGCGCAGCGAGGTCGACGACCGGACCGAGTCGATGGGGCGCAAGATCCGCGACGGCGAGCTGCGCAAGATCCCCTACATGCTGGTGATCGGGGACCGCGAGGCCGAAGAGGGCACGGTGTCGGTGCGCCGGCACCGCGAGGGCGACCTCGGGGCCCAGGCGCTGGACGCGTTCGTGGAGCGGATCCGCGAAGACGTGCAGCAGCGGATCTAGGACGACGTGGGGGACGGCATGCGGAGCCTGCGGACCGCCGGGCTGACGTTGCTCGGCGCGCTCGTCCTGCAGTTGCTGTTCATCGGCTCCTACGTCGGCGCGTTGCACGACCCGCGCCCGCACGACGTCCCGATCGGCGTCGCCGGTCCGCCGCAGGCCACGGCGCAGCTGTCGGCAGCGTTGAAGCAGGGTGGCCAGCTGGATCCGAGGGTCGTCACCACGCAGGCGCGGGCGCTCCACGACATCGAGCACCGCGAGACCTACGGCGCCGTCGTCGTCACGGGGGCCGACACCGCCACGCTGCTCACCGCCTCGGCGGCCAGCCCGGCCGTCGCCAGCGTCCTCGCCGCGGCGCTGCCACCGCGGCTGAAGCAGGCCGGGCTGCGCACGACGGTGCGGGACGTCAAGCCGCTGCCCGCCGGGGACCCACGCGGCCTGTCGCCGTTCTACCTGGTCGTCGGGTGGGTGGTCGGCGGCTACCTCGGCGCCACCATCCTCGGGCTGGCCCGGGGCACGGCGGCCGGCACCCGGCGGCTGCTCGGCGCGCGCCTGGCGGCCCTCGGCGCCTACGCGCTGCTGTCGGGCCTGCTCGGCACGCTGCTGGTCGAAGGGGTGATCGGCGCGCTCAGCGGGGCCTGGCTGGCGGTCTCGCTGGTCGGTGCCCTCGTGGTGCTCGCGGTGGCGCTGGCCACGGCGGCGATCCAGCGGTTCCTCGGCGTGATCGGCACCGCGCTGGCCATCCTCCTGTTCGTCATCGCCGGTAACCCCTCGTCCGGCGGACCGTTCGCCCGCGAGCTGCTGCCGGGCCTCTGGGCGGCGATCGGAGGGCTGCTCCCGCCGGGGGCCGGGACCGACGCCGTACGCAACGTCGTGTACTTCGACGGGAACGCCACGCTGGGGCCGATCGTGGTCCTGCTGGTGTGGGCGGTGGTCTCCGCAGCGGTGCTGGTGGCCGCCGGTCCACGGCGCCGGTCGGGCACGTCGGACGAGGACCTGATGGGCGCCGCCGCCGCTGCGGCCTGATCATCGGTTATAGTCGGGCACCTTGACTACACGTAACATCACGCGGCCGCTCCTCGAGAGCCCCCGCCACACGAGCTAGTGCCGGTCCCTCGCAGGTTTGATCGGCGTCCCCCTGAACGGGACACGACCCGGATCAACGATCGCATCCGCGTTCCCGAGGTTCGTCTCATCGACGAGAACGGGAACCAAGTCGGCGTCATGAAGACCGACGACGCCGTGCGGTACGCCCAGGAGCGGGATCTCGACCTCGTCGAGGTCGCCCCCGAGGCGCGTCCCCCGGTCTGCCGCGTGCTCGACTACTCCAAGTACAAGTACGAGCAGGCGCAGAAGGTCAAGCAGGCCAAGAAGCACCAGCAGCAGATCACGATCCGCGAGATCAAGTTCCGGCCCAAGATCGCCGAACACGACTACCTGACCAAGAAGGGCCATGTGGAGCGGTTCCTGCGCCACAAGGACAAGGTCAAGGTCACGATCATGTTCCGCGGCCGCGAGGTCACACACCCCCAGCTGGGCGTGCAGATCCTCGACCGGCTCGCCGGCGAGCTGGCCGACCTCTGCGCGGTCGAGCAGCGTCCGATCCAGGACGGTCGCAACATGACCATGCTGCTCGGTCCCTCCAAGGCGGTGCTCAACGGCACGCTGGAGCAGGAGATCGCCGAGCGCGAGGCCGAGGCCGAGACGCTCGCCGCCCGCGTGGCGGAGGATGCCGCGGCCATCGAGGCCGACACGGGTTCCACGCCGGCGGCCGAGGCTCCGGAGGCCGCTGAGGCGCCCGAGGCCGTCGAGGCGCCGGACGCGGATGAGGCCGAGGAGGCTCCGGAGGTCGACGAGACCCCCGAAGCCGAAGCGGCCGACGAGGCGCCCGAGGCGCCCGAGGCCGACGAGACCCCGGACGCCGAAGCCGAGCAGCCGGCCTAGCGGCCGAAGACCGCGGGGAACCCCTCGCGGTACGTCGGGTGGGCCGGTGCCCACCCGAGCTGGTCCCGGGCCCGGGCGTTGCTCTGGCCCGGACCGTGCACCATCGCGACGGCCATCGGGCCGACGACGAGCTTGGCCAGCCACAGCGGCACGTGCCGTGGTGGCTTGGCCCCCATGGCCGCCGCCATCGCGGGTAGCCATTCGCGCGCGGCGACCGGGAGGTCGTCGGTGACGTTGAGGATCGTGCCGGGGCGCCCGCGGTCCAGCGCGAGCACGGTCGCGTCGGCCGCGTCGTCGACGTGGACGAACGACGTCAGGCCGGTGCCCTTGCCCACGACCGGGAAGCGGCGCCGGGCGACCTCTCCGGACGAGTGCCCGTCGGGCGCGTACGTGGTCCCCGGGCCGTAGAAGAAGCCGTAGCGCAGCACCAGGCCCTCGAGCCCGTCGGCGTCCAGCGTCGTGCGCTCGAGGGCCAGGGTGGAGCGCAGCGCACCCGCCGCACTGGCCGGTGGGGGATCCCACACCGGGGCGTCCTCGTCGACCACCCGCGCGCCGTCCGGGCGCAGCAGGAACGACACCGACTGGCTGACGAGCCGGCGGGCGCCGGCGGCCTGCGCGGCTCGCGCGAGGATCGGGGTGGCCTCCTCCCGCAGCCGGTTGGTCCCGGCCATCGCCTGCTCGTACTTGCGCGGGTCGATCGCCGCGGGCAGGTCGGTGAGCTGGTTGACCACGACCTCGGGCCGGGCGGCGATCACGGCCGCGCGCACGCCGTCGGCGTCGAACGCGTCACCGACCACCGCGTCGACGCCTTCCCGGCGCAGCGCCTGGGCCTTCTCCGCGGACCGTGTCATCGCGGTCACCTCGTGGCCCGCGGTGAGCAGCCGGGGGAGGAGGGGGCGGCCGATGGCCCCGGTCGCGCCCGCGACGAAGACCCTCATCGCTCCGCGCTCCGGGCCCCGGCGAGCAGCCAGACCATCAGGGCGAGGATCGCCGCCAGCGACACCGCGTTGAAGATCCCGACGCCAACTGGGTCGGCGTCGCCGACGTCCACGACGTGGTTGACGAGGTGCAGCGCTCCCTGCGCGATCCCCAGCACGAGCAGGGGGACGCGCCAGCTCGGCCGGCTCGCCGCGAAGGGGAGCACCGCTCCGAACGCCAGGTACCAGGTCGCCACGTCGCGGACGTAGTGCCCGTTCGGCTCGCCGAACGGGCCGATGTCGTGGACGAACGAGTCGGGCGCGACGGTCTGGTAGAGCCCGATCAGGAGGTACACCACCCCGATGGCGACGAGGGCGCCGCGCATGATCGACTCGCTGGGGAGTCGCCGGGCGGCGGATTCTGAGGCGGAGGAGACGGACATGCCCGTGACCCTATGGACCGGATGGAGACCTGAGAAGATCCAATCCGATGTCTGATTCGGGTACCACCGCGGCCGGCCCCGAGCTCCTGGTCGAGCTGGACCGGGGCGACGGACCGGTGCGCGCCCGGGTCGAGAGCCACCTGCGCGAGGCGATCCGCTCCGGTCGCCTGGCCCCCGGCACCCGCCTGCCGTCGTCCCGCACGCTGGCCCGGGACCTGGGCGTGTCCCGCCGGCTCGTCGTCGACGCGTACGGACAGCTCGTCGCCGAGGGCTGGTTGAGCGCCCGGCAGGGCGTCGGGACCGTGGTCGGAGCCGCTCCGCGGCGTGAGGAGGGCACGCCGGCCGGCTCGGTCGCGCCCGTGCCGCGCCCGCGCTACGACTTCTTCCCCGGCTCGCCCGACCTGAGCGCGTTCCCGCGCGCCCTGTGGCTGCGCACCGTGCGCGAGGTGCTGCTCCACGCACCCGACCAGGCGCTGCACTACCCCGATCCCGCCGGCACGCCGGAGCTGCGCATGGCGCTGGCGAGCTACCTGGCCCGCGTGCGCGGGGTCGAGGCCGAGCCCGCGGGGGTGGTGGTCACGACCGGGGCCCGCCAGGCGCTGACGCTGGTGGCCCGCGCGTTGGGGCGCGGGCGGCCGGCGGACACGCCGGTCCGGATCGCCGTGGAGGATCCCTCGTTGCCGCCGCACGCCGCGGCGCTCGCCGCCACCGGCGCGCGGCTGGTGGGGGTGCCGGTGGACGCGGACGGCCTGGACGTCGGCGCCCTGCGCCGCAGCGGGGCCGACGCGGTCGTCGTGACGCCCGCCCACCAGTTCCCGCTCGGGATGGCCCTGTCGCCGGAGCGCCGGGTCGCATTGCTGGAGTGGGCCGCCGAGCCCGGCACGGAGCGGGTGGTGGTGGAGGACGACTACGACGCGGAGTTCCGCTACGACCGCCGGCCGGTGGGCGCGCTGCAGGGCCGGGCGCCCGAGCACGTCGCCTACGTCGGGTCCGCCAGCAAGGCGCTCGCGCCCGGGCTGCGGCTGGGTTGGGTGGTGCTGCCCCGGCGGCTGGCCGGTCCGGTCGCGCACGAGAAGGCCCTGGACGACGCGGGCAGCGGGGTGTTGGACCAGCTGGTGCTCGCCCGGCTGTTGGAGAGCGCGGCCTACGACCGGCACGTGCGGACGGCCCGGCGGCGCACCCACCGCCGGCGCGAGGCGCTGGAGGCCCTGCTGGCGCGTGAGCTGCCCGACGCCACGCTGGAGGGCCTCGCGGCGGGGCTGCACGTCATCGTCCGGCTCGCCGCGCCGGTCGACGTGGCCCGGCTGGGGGAGGCCGCGGCGGCCCGCTCGGTCGGCGTCTATCCTCTGGCCGGACCGCGTGACGCCACGGCCGCCGCGCTCGTCGTGGGGTACGCCGGAGTGAGCGAACCGGGGCTCCGAGCGGGCGTCCCGCTGCTCGCGGAGGCGGTGCGGGAGGCGACGATGGGGAGGTGACCGCCCCGCAGCCCGGTCCGTGTCATACTTCCGCGTCCGTTATGCCGAAGATGAAGACACATTCCGGCGCGAAGAAGCGCTTCAAGAAGACCGCCAAGGGCAAGCTCCGTGGCCGTCACGCGTTCTCGAGCCACATCCTCGAGAAGAAGACCCCGAAGCGCAAGCGCGGCTTTCGTAAGCCGATGGTGGTCTCCGACCACGACGCTCCGCGCATCAAGAAGCTGTTGGGGACGAGCAAGTGACCCGCGTCAAGCGTTCCGTCAACGCCAAGAAGAAGCGTCGCAAGATGCTCGAGCGGACGAAGGGGTTCCGCGGCGAGGCGAACAGCAACTACAAGCGCGCGAAGGAAGCGGCCCTCAAGGCCGACTCCTACGCCTACCGCGACCGGCGTAACCGCAAGCGCGACTTCCGTCGCCTGTGGATCACCCGCATCAACGCCGCGGCGCGACTCAACGGCTCCTCCTACGGCGAGTTCATGCACGGCATGAAGCTGGCCGGCATCGAGCTGGACCGCAAGGTCCTCGCCGACATCGCCGTGCGCGATCCCGAGACGTTCACGCAGTTCGTGGAGGCCTCCCGAGAGGCGTCGACCGCAGCCCGTGAGGCGTCGGCCGCTTAACCACGACCGACATCAGCTTCATCCAAGGGCGCCGACTCCTTCACAGGACCGGCGCCCTTTTTTCGTTCCCTGACCCCGTTCCTCCCGTGACCATCACCTCCGCCCACAACGAGACGCTGAAGGAGATCCGCCGCCTGGCGCGGACGTCGGCCCGCGCCAAGGCCGGCCGGTTCGTCGCGGAGGGGGAGGACCTGGTCGCCGAGGCCGCCGCCCGCGGGTGGGAGCCCGTCGCGCTCCTGTGCGCCGAGGGCAGCGGGCTGCCGGGCACGGAGGTCACGGCCGAGCTGCTCGCCGGCGTGTCGTCGCTGGGCTCCGGCACCCGGACGATCGGGATCTACGAGACGCGGTGGCCCGACGAGGTCGTCCACGGCCTGGCCGTCTGCCTCTACGGCGTCAGCGATCCCGGCAACGTCGGCACCGTCCTGCGCAGCGCGCTGGCCTTCGGTGCCGACTACGTGATGATCGGGCCGGGCACCGCCGATCCCTTCGGCCCGAAGGCCGTGCGGGCGTCGATGGGAGCGATCTTCGCCGTCGACGTCATCCGGGAGGCGGCCTTCGTGCCCGAGTACCACGTGACGGTCGCGCTGGCCGGTGGCCGGGGCACGCCCCTGTCCGAGCTGACCTTCCTGTCGCACCGCCAGGCGGACCCGGCGATCCTCGTCGGCGCCGAGCGCGACGGGCTCCCGTCGGAGGTGCTCGAGGGCGCCGACCTCGTCGCCCACGTCCCGATCGCCTTCGAATCCCTCAACGCGGCGATGGCCGCCACCGTCGCGCTGTACGAGCTCACCCGTACCTCCGGGCCTTCCACCCATAGGATCATCGCGCCATGATCGACCGCATCGACGCCCTGCGCGCGGAGGCCCTGTCCGCCGTCGCCGCCGCCACCACGACCGCCGCCCTGGAGGAGGTGCGCGTGCGCGCGCTCGGCCGCAAGGCGGAGCTGCCCAACCTGCTGCGCGGGGTGGCCGACCTGGCCCCCGAGGAGCGGGGCCGGGTGGGCAAGGCGGCCAACCAGGCGCGGCAGGCCCTGGAGGCGGCCATCGAGGCGCGCGGCGCCGAGCTGGAGCTCGGCGAGCTGACCGAGCGGCTGGAGCGCGACCGGGTCGACGTGACGCTGCCCGGTACGCCGCCGCAGCCCGTCGGCACGCTGCACCTGCTGACCGCGACGCGGCGGGAGATCGAGGACGTGTTCTGCGGCCTGGGCTTCACCGTGGTGGAGGGCCCCGAGGTGGAGCGGGTCTACTACAACTTCGACGCGCTCAACCACGATCCGGCGCACCCCGCCCGGGCGCGCACCGACACGTTCTACGTGGCCGACGACACCGTGCTGCGCACCCATACCTCGCCGATGCAGATCCGGTCGATGGAGCAGCAGCCGCCGCCGATCGCGATCATCGTGCCGGGCCGCGTGTACCGCCGCGACAGCGACGCCACGCACACCCCGCAGTTCCACCAGATCGAGGGTCTGGCGGTCGACGAGGACATCACGCTCGCCGACCTCAAGGGCACGCTGCTGGCCTTCGCCAAGGCGATCTTCGGGGACGAGCGCGACGTGCGCCTGCGGCCCCACTTCTTCCCGTTCACCGAGCCGAGCGTCGAGGTCGACGTCTCCTGCTTCCAGTGCGGTGGCACCGGGGTCCTCGAGGGCCGCGACCGCTGCAACCTGTGCAAGGGCACGGGCTGGCTGGAGATCCTCGGCTCGGGCATGGTCGACCCCAACGTCCTGTCCCACGTCAAGGACTACGGCTACGACCCCGAGCGCCATCAGGGCTTCGCGTTCGGGATGGGCGTCGAGCGGATCGCGATGCTCAAGCACGCCGTCCCCGACCTGCGGCTCTTCTACGACAACGACGTCCGCTTCCTGCGGCAGTTCGGGTGAGGTAACGGAACCATGCGACTTCCCCTGACCTGGCTCCACGAGTACACGACCCCCGAGATCTCCACCCGGGTGCTGGCCACGCGGCTGGCGATGACCGGCACCGAGGTCGACCGCATCCACCAGCACGGCGTGCCGTCCACCGACGGCTTCGTCGTCGGCAAGGTGCTGACCTGCGAGCCGCACCCGGACGCGGACCGGCTGCGGGTCTGCACCGTCGACGTCGGCGAGGAGTCGCCGTCGCAGATCGTCTGTGGCGCGCCCAACGTGGCGGCCGGCCAGACCGTGGCGGTGGCCCGCCCGGGCGCGGTGATGCCCGGGGGCATGAAGCTGAAGAAGGCCAAGCTCCGCGGCGTCGAGTCCGCCGGGATGATCTGCTCCGAGGACGAGCTGGAGCTCGGCGTCGACCACGACGGCATCATGGTCCTGGACGACGCCATCCCCGCCGGCACGCCGCTCGCCGACGTGCTGCCCATCTCCACCGAGGTGCTGGAGCTGGAGGTCACGCCGAACCGGCCCGACTGCCTCGGTGTCTACGGCGTCGCCCGTGAGGTCCACGCCATCACCGGCTCGCCGCTCGCGCCCCCGCCGTGGGACGAGGACCCGGGCGACACGCCCGACGACGAGGACTCCCCGGCCGGCATCGAGGTCGTCGTCGAGGCTCCGGACCTGTGCCCGCGCTTCACCGCCCGCGTGTTCGAGCAGGTGAAGATCGGCCCGTCGCCGGTGTGGCTGCGGTCCCGGCTGATCGCCGCCGGGCAGCGGCCGATCAACAATGTGGTCGACATCACCAACTACGCGATGCTCCTCACCGGGCATCCCCTGCACGCCTTCGACCTGGACCGGATCGCCGGCGGGCGCCTCGTCGTGCGTCGCGGCGCGGCCGGCGAGAAGATCACCACGCTGGACGGGCAGGAGCGCACGCTGGACCCCGACATCCTGGTGATCGCCGACGACGAGGGGCCGACCTCTCTGGCCGGCGTGATGGGCGGCGAGCGCTCCGAGGTGCAGCCGACCACGACCCGCGTCCTGATGGAGGTCGCCGTCTGGGACGGCCCCAACATCAACCGCACGTCGCACCGCCTGGCGCTGCGCAGCGAGGCGTCGTCGCGGTTCGAGAAGCGGCTGTCGCCCGAGAGTGCGATGGCGGCCCAGGCCGTCGCCGCCCAGCTGATGATCGAGCTGGCGGGCGCGACGCTCGCGCCCGGCACCCTCGACGTGTCGGTGAGCGTGCCCTTCGACGCGACGATCCGCCTGCGGGACGCGCGCGTCAGCGGGCTGCTCGGCGCGCCGGTCTCCCGGGAGCGCAGCGCCGAGATCCTCACCGCGCTCGGCTTCGTCACGACGGACGCCGACGACGGCCTCGACGTGACCGTGCCGCACTGGCGCCGGGTCGACGTCACCCGCGAGGCCGATCTCATCGAGGAGGTCGCCCGCGTCGACGGCGTCGACGGTCTCCCGGCCACCATCCCGCCCAACCGCACCGGCCTGCCGGGCCGGCTCGGTGTGCGCCAGCGGATCCGTCGGCGGGCCGAGGACGTGCTCGTCGGCCGCGGCCTGGCCGAGGTCGTCGGCTGGTCGTTCACCGACCCGGCCGTGCTCGACAAGCTGCTGATCCCGGCCGGCGATCCGTTGCGCGACGTCGTGACGATCGAGAACCCGATGAGCGAGACGCAGTCGATCCTGCGGCCGACGATCGTCGCGTCGCTCCTCGACGTCGCCGCGTACAACCGGGCGCGCGGCGTCAGCGACATCGCGATCTTCGAGTCCGGGAACGTCTACCGCCAGCACGGCGCCGGCGTCGTCGACCCGACCAGCCCGGCCGACGAGCACCATGCGCTCGCCGGACTGGTGACGGGGCAGGCGCGCCCGGCCAGCTGGAAGGACGGTGACGGCGAGGCCCTCGAAGCGGACGTCTTCACCGCGAAGGGGCTCGTCGAGGCCGTGCTGGGTGCGCTCGGCGTCGCGTGGACGGCGGAGCAGACCGTTCGCCCGTTCCTGCATCCCGGCCGGGCCGCGCTGATCCGGGCCGGCGACGAGGTGCTCGGGATCTTCGGCGAGGTCCATCCGGTGGTGGCGGCGAACTGGGACTTCCCGGTCGGCGAGGAGCCCGTCGCCTTCTTCGCGATCAACCTCACGAAGGTCTACGACGTCGCTCCGGGCGTCGCCGCCTACCGGGACGTCACGACGTACCCGGCGATGCGCCAGGACCTGGCCCTCACCGTGGCCGACGACGTGCCCGCCGCGCGGGTGCTCGAGGTCGTACGGGCGGCGGGCGGCAAGCTCGTCACCGGCGCCGAGGTGTTCGACGTGTACCGCGGGGGTCAGGTGGGGGAGGGTCGCGTGTCGCTCGCACTGCACCTGGAGTTCCGCGCGGCCGACCGCACGCTGACCGACGAGGACGTCACGCCCGTGCGCGAGAAGATCGTCGCCCGGCTCACGACCGAGCTGGGGGCCGAGCTGCGTGCCTGACGTCCTGATCGCCGGCGCCTCCGGCTACGCGGGCGCGCTCGCCGCCCGCCTCGTGCAGCGCCATCCCGAGCTCCACCTGCGGGCCGTCACGTCGCGCTCCGACGCGGGCCGGCGGCTCAGCGAGCTGTACCCGCACCACCGGGTCGACCTCGTCCTGGAGCCGATCGACCTGGACACCCACAGCAACGTGGACGCGGCGATCGTCGCCTACCCGCACGGGGCGTCGGCGCCGCTCGTCGCCGCGCTCCACGAGCGGGGCGTGCGGGTCGTGGACCTCAGCGCCGACTTCCGCCTGCGCGACCTGGACGTCTACGCGGCGACCTACGGCGAGCACGGCGCGCCGCAGCTGCTGGGCGAGGCGGTCTACGGGCTGACCGAGCTGTACCGCGAGCAGATCCGGACCGCGGATCTGGTGGCCGGCCCCGGCTGCTTCCCCACCGCCGCGATCCTCGCGCTCGCGCCGCTGGCCCGGACCGGGAAGGTGCGCGGCGTGGTCGTCGACGCCAAGACCGGCGTGTCCGGCGCCGGCCGGGCCGCGACCGACACCACCCACTTCGTCTCGGTGAACGAGAACGTCCTGCCCTACAAGGTCGGGACGCACCGCCACACGCCGGAGATCGAGCAGGAGATCGCCGTCCTCGGCGCGGGCGGGGTGGGCGGGCTTCCCATCTCGTTCACGCCCCACCTCGTCCCCATGGACCAGGGCGAGCTGATCAGCGCCTACGTCGACCTCGACGGGCCGCTGGACCAGGATGCGCTCGTCGCCCTCTACCGCGAGGCCTACGAGGACGAGCCGTTCGTGGAGCTGAGCGACCAGCCGCCCGGCACGTGGGACGTGAACGCGACGAACATGTGCCGGATCCACGTCGTCGCCGAGGAGCGGACCGGCCGCGCGCTGGTCTTCGCCGCGATCGACAACCTGTGGAAGGGCACGTCGTCGCAGGCGATCCAGAACCTGAACCTGATGTTCGGCTACCCGGAGGAGACCGGCCTGTGGTGAACGACGGCGAAGCGTCCTTCTTCCGTTCCCGCTGGGTCGAGCGCCCCGCCTACGTGCGCGAGGTCCCGGGCGCCCCGCTGCCCGCGGGCTTCCGCGCCGCCGGGGTGGCGGCCGGGATCAAGCCGAGCGGCGGGCTGGACGTCGGGCTCCTGCTCTGCGACGAGCGCGACGCGGTCAGCGCCGCGGCGTTCACGCGCTCCGGCGTGCTCGCCGCCCCGGTGCTCGCCACGCAGGAGGTCGCCGACCTGTCCGCGCTGCGCGTCGTGGCCGTCAACAGCGGCAACGCCAACGCGGCCACCGGGCCCGACGGCATGGAGGTCGCGCTGGCCACCCAGGCCGCGGCGGCCGAGCTGTGCGGCGTCGGGGTGGCCGAGGTCGCGGTGGCGTCGACCGGCGTGATCGGGGTCCCGCTGGATCCCGCCAAGGTGATCGGTGGCCTGACCGCCGCGCACGCGGCCCTGTCGGCCGATGGCGAGGACGACTTCGTCGGCGCGATCATGACCACCGACCTGTTCGAGAAGCGCGCCTCGCTGGAGGTCACGCTGCCCTCCGGCACCGTGCGCCTGAGCGCGCAGTGCAAAGGCGCCGGGATGATCTCGCCGGCCTTCGCCACCATGCTCTGCTTCGTCGAGACCGACGCGAAGCTCGACGCCGAGACCGCGCGCCTGCTCCTCGCGGTGTGCGTGCGCCGGTCGTTCGACCAGGTCAGCGTCGACGGCCAGCTCTCGACCAACGACACGGCCATCCTCATCGCCTCCGGGGCCAGCGGCGTGCACGTCGCGCCCGAGAGCCAGGACGAGGCGCTGTTCGGCCAGGCGCTCGACGCGCTGCTGCGCCAGCTGGCCATCGACCTGTGCCGGGACGGCGAGGGCGCCCGGCGCGTCGGGCGGATCACCGTGCACGGCGGCGACGCCCGCGGCGTGCCCAACGTCGCCCGGGCCATCGCCAATTCACCTCTGGTCAAGACCGCGCTGTACGGCGGCGACCCGAACTGGGGGCGCATCGCCCAGGCGGTCGGCATGGCGGTGCCGCACTCGGCCCCGCTGCCCGTCGACATCAGCATCGAGGGCGTCGACGTCTGCTCCGGCGGGTCGTTCGTGCCCCACGACGAGGCGGCGCTCGCGGAGGCGGTCTCGGGCCCCGAGGTCGACTACGTCGTCGGCCTGCCCGGCGACGGGGAGGAGGCCCAGGTCTACTTCTCCGATCTGGGCCACGAGTACGTGACGATCAACGCGGAGTACACGACATGAGCCAGCCCATCGACGCGACCAGCGTCAGCACCCTCCTCCAGGCGCTCCCGTACATCCGCGAGTTCCACGGGCGCACCGTGGTCATCAAGTACGGCGGCGCGGCGATGAACGACCCGGCGCTGCGCGAGGAGTTCGCCCGCGACGTCGTGCTGCTGAAGTACGTCGGGCTCAACCCCGTCGTCGTCCACGGCGGCGGCCCGGAGATCACCGCCTACATGGAGAAGCTGGGCCTGCCCGTCAACTTCGTGGACGGCCTGCGCGTGAGCGACGCGGCCACCGTCGAGGTCGCCAAGATGGTCCTGATCGGCAAGGTCAACAAGGACATCGTCCAGCGGATCAACCGCCACGGCCAGCCCGCCGTCGGCCTCAGCGGCGACGACGGCTCGATGTTCCGCATCTCCCGCCAGCTCTCGCCCAGCGGCGAGGACATCGGCTTCGTCGGGAAGATCGACCGGGTCGACGTCGACGTGCTCAACCACATCGCCGCCGACTACATCCCGGTCGTCGCCTCGGTCGGGTCCGACCGCGAGGGCAACTCCTACAACGTCAACGCCGACGACGCCGCCGGCGCCGTGGCCCGGGCGATGGGCGCCTACAAGGTGATGTTCCTCACCGACGTGCCCGGCTGGCTCGCCGACCCGAGCGACACCGACAGCGTGATCAGCGAGGCCCGCGCCGACGAGGTGGAGCGCGCGCTGGACTCGATCCAGGGCGGGATGCGGCCCAAGCTCGCGGCCTGCCTGGACGCGATTCACGGCGGCGTCTCCTACGCCCACATCGTCGACGGCCGCGTGCCGCACTCGATGCTGCTGGAGCTGTTCACCGACGCCGGCTACGGCACGAAGATCCGCGCTGCGGCATGAGTCCCACGCTCGCACAGCTCCAGGCGATCGAGGCGCGGGCGCAGGTCCCGGCGTACGCCCGGCTGCCCGTCCAGTTCGTGCGCGGCGAGGGGGCGCGGCTGTGGGACGACGAGGGCATCGAGTACCTCGACTTCCAGACCGGTCTGGCCGTCACCAGCCTCGGGCACTCCCATCCCGCCGTCGTCGCCGCGATCAAGGAGCAGGCCGAGCGCCTGATCCACGTCGGCAACCTCTTCTACACGGAGCCCGGCCTGCGCCTGGCCGAGCGCCTCGGCGCTGGGGCGATGGGCGGCAAGGTCCACTTCGCCAACTCGGGGACCGAGGCCAACGAGGCCGCGCTGAAGATGGCCCGCAAGGCCAAGCCCGGCGGCACCGTCGTCTCCGTCCACCGCGGCTTCCACGGCCGCACCTACGGCTCCCTGTCGGCTACGCCGCAGGAGGCCAAGCAGGCCCCGTTCGCGCCGCTCGTCCCCGGCTTCTTCGCGGTCGAGCCGGAGGCCGGCGCGCTGGCGGCGGCGATCGGCCCCGAGACCGCCGCGGTCATCCTCGAACCCGTCCAGGGCGAGAGCGGCGTGTGGGTGCTGGACGACGCGCTGCTGCGCGCCGCCCGCGAGCGGTGCGACGAGGTCGGCGCCACGCTGATCTTCGACGAGGTGCAGTGCGGCCTGGGCCGGACGGGCTCGCTGTGGGCCTACGAGCAGACCGGCGTCGTGCCCGACCTCCTGACGACGGCGAAGGCCCTCGGCGGCGGCCTGCCGATCGGCGCGCTGATCACCGGTCCCCGCCTCGCCGACGGCTTCGAGCCGGGCGACCACGGGTCGACGTTCGCGGGCGGGCCGATCCCCTGCGGTGTCGCCCTCGCCGTGCTCGACGTGGTCTCCGAGCCGGACTTCCTGGCCGGCGTCCGCGAGCAGGGCGCGTGGCTGCGCGGCGCCCTGGCCGACCTGCCCGGCGTGGCCGCGATCCGCGGCCGCGGTCTGATGATCGCCTTCGACCTGGCGCCTGACGCCGGCGTCACCGCGCCGGACCTCGTCCTGCGCGCCCTGAAGGAGCAGCGGCTGGTGCTCAACGCCACCGGCCCGGCCACCGTACGGCTGCTCCCGCCCCTCACCATCGGTCTCGACGACGCCCGCGAGGCCGTCGACCGCCTGTCCAACCTCCTGTCATAGGATCGCCCACGATGACCGAGCCCTTCGACGCCCCCAAGCAGACCGCCAGCTACCTCGCTGAGCCCGATCAGGTCAACAAGGTCCTCCTGCTCTACTCGGGCGGGCTGGACACGAGCGTCATGCTCAAGTGGATCCAGGACGAGTACGGCGCCGAGGTCGTGGCGCTGACGATCAACCTGGGGCAGCCCGGTGAGGACTACGACGTCGTGCGCGGCAAGGCGCTGCAGCTCGGCGCGGTCGAGGCCGAGCTCATCGACGCCCGTCAGGAGTTCGCCGACGAGTACGTCGTGCCGGCGATCAAGGCCAACTCCAACTACGGCCTCAACTACCCGCTCTTCACCGCGCTCGGCCGGCCGCTGATCGCCAAGCTCGCCGTCGAGGCCGCACGTCGCCACGGCTGCGACACCGTCGCCCACGGCTGCACCGGCAAGGGCAACGACCAGGTCCGCATCGACGCCACCGTCGCCACGCTCGCGCCCGAGCTGAAGGTCATCGCGCCCGTCCGCAGCTGGATGATGGGCCGCGAGGAGGAGATCGCCTACGCGCGGGAGCACGGCATCCCGATCAAGGGCGGCGCCGAGACGACGCCGTACTCGATCGACGACAACCTGTGGGGCCGCTCCTCCGAGGGCAAGTGGATCGAGGATCTCTCGACCGCGCCGGAGGACGACGTCTTCCAGCTCGTCACCCGCCCGGAGCTGGCGCCCGACGAGCCCGAGACCGTCACCGTGACGTTCGAGAAGGGCGTGCCCGTCGCCTGGAACGGCGAGCCGATGGGCATCGTCGAGCTGCTCGACGCGGCCGCCGAAGCCGGCTGCAAGCACGGCGTGGGGATCGTCGACCACATCGAGGACCGCATCGTCGGCCTGAAGGTGCGTGACATCTACGAGGTCCCGGCCGCCGCGATCATCCTGCCCGCCCACGCGGAGCTGGAGCGGCTCACCGGCACGATCCACCAGAACCAGTTCAAGGGCAACCTGGACCGGCAGTGGGGCTACCTCGTGTACGCCGGCCTGTGGTGGGAGCCGCTGCGGCGCAACCTCGACGCGTACATGGACAGCGTCAACGAGCGCGTCACCGGCACGATCGGGATCAAGCTCTACAAGGGCCACGCCCGTGTGGTCACCCGCGAGTCGCCCAACGCGGTGTACAGCGCGTCGCTCGCCTCGTTCGAGCAGTCCGGCGGCCTGTTCAGCCAGAACGCCTCGCCGGGCTTCATCGAGCTGTGGTCGCTGCAGTCGCGGCTGGCCTGGCGGCTGGAGCACGAGGGGGCCGACGGCGCATGATCCTCCTGCTGCGGTCCGCGTTCCGCCACCGGCGCCACCTGGCCCTCGCGGGCGGGGTGGTCGGCCGGTTCCTGCTGCGCAAGCGGATCGCGCGGGAGCGCCGCAAGGCCCTCACCGTCGCCGCCGGGGCGACCGTCGCCGCGCTGGTCGCGCTGACCGTCGCTGCCGAGCGCGAGCGCGCGCGCCAGGGCTGACGCGCAAGGTCCCACCCACGCCCGGCGTTTTCCCGCAAATTGCGGGAGGAACCGCGACCCGCATCCGGGCGGACGCCTAACCTCGGCCACCGTGGCCGAGTTCCGTTCTTCCTCTTCAGACGCACCCGACCCCGATCGCACCGTGGTCGACCCGGCCGTGATGGCCGAGCGCCGCGCCCGCCGCGCCGAGCTGGCGGACGAGGGCCTGGCCGATCGCGCCGCCACCGCGGAGGAGCTGGCCGAGAAGCTGCGCCACCGCACCGACGAGCTGGAGCGCGACCTCGCGGCCGCCGCCCGCGAGCGGGACGACCTCCTCGGGCGCCTGCGTTCGCGTGAGCGCGCGCTCGTCACCGTCCAGCAGCAGGAGGAGTCCGAGCGCCGCCGCCGCCACGAGGTGGAGGTCGAGAGCGACGCCGACCGCCGCCGGCTGGAGCAGGAGGTGTCCGACCTGCGCGTGCGCGTCAGCGCCGCCGAGACCTGGACGGCCGAGCTGTCCGCCGAGCTGACCCAGACGCGCAACGCGCTGGACGCCACCCGCCGCGACCTGGAGGACGAGCGCGCCGCGCGCGCCCGGCTGGAGCGCGGCACCGAGGACCAGGACGCGATGGCCCTCGCGCTGGAGGCCCGGCGCGCGGAGATGGCCGGCGAGGTCGCCGCCCTGCGCGAGCAGGCCACCGCCCTGGCCGACCGCCTGACCGAGGAGGAACGCGTGCGCTCCGAGGCGCAGCGCGGCCTCGTCGCCGAGCGCGAGCGGGCCGAGGCACAGATCACCCTCCTGGAGCACGAGCTGGACCGCCGCGCGGAGATCCACGACGCGGTGCTGGCGCAGCTGCGCGGGCTCGGCGGCGAGGTCGCACGGGTCCGCGACGGGGTCGCTGGCGACGTGGAACGGCGCGCCGCGACCGAACGCACCCTGTCGGAGGTGGCCGCCACCGCCCGGCGCCTGCGCGGCGAGCTGGACGAGCTGGAGCAGGCCCGCGACGCGGCCGCCGGCGAGCTGCTCGCCGCCCAGCGGGCGCTGCTCGTGCGGGACGAGACGCTGACCCAGGCGCGGGCCGAGGTGGGGGCCGTGCGGGCCGACCTCGAGGCGGTCCTGGTCGACACCAACCGGCAGGCCGACGCCCTGGCCGCCACGCAGCGCGAGCTCACCGACGCGCAGGCGGCGCTGGCCACGACCCAGCAGGCCCTGACCGACTCCCGCCGGACCCTCACCGGGTCCCAGCAGGCGCTGGTCGCGACCCGCCAGGAGCTGGAGGGCAGCCAGCAGGCGCTCGCCGGCAACGAGCAGGCGCTCTCCGAGGCCCGCCGCACGGTCGAGGCGCTGCGGCAGGAGACCGCGACCCGGCACACGGAGAACGACCGGCTGTCGCGCCTCGTGGCCGACGGCGTGGCCGAGCGTGAGCTGGCGCTGGCCGAGCAGCAGCGCGGCTTCGACGCGCAGATCCAGGGCTTCGAGCACACCGTCTCCGACCTGCGTGGCCGCCTGGCCGCCGCCGCGCAGGAGTTCGACGCGCGGCTGGGGGAGGAGCACGCGGCCGCCCAGGCGGCCCGGGTCGAACTGGCGACCCAGCAGGAGGCGTTCACCGCCGAGCACCAGCGGCTCCACCGGGCCAACGCCCAGCTGGAGGCATCGCGGGCCCAGCTCGCGGCCGAGCTGGACGAGGCGCGCGCGACGATCGCCGTCGAGCGCGAGCGGGCCGACGCGGGGGAGGCACTGGCCGCCCACGTGACCGGCGACCGTGACCGGCTGGCCGCGGAGCTGGCCCGGCGCGACGCGCTGGACGAGCACGTGCGCGGCACGCTGCAGGGCCTGCGGGGCGAGCTGGACGGCCTGCGGGTGCAGTCCGACGCGCGCGACGCGCGGGAGGCCGCCGTCGAGCGCCTCGTGGCCGACCTCGTCGAGACCGCGCGCGAGCTGCGCGAGGGCTTCGACCGGGAGCTGCGGGAGGTCCGGGGGCAGCTGGAGCGCGGCGCCCAGGCCGACCTCGACGCCGCCGAGGGCCGGCTGTCGGCCATGCGCGTCCACCTGGAGGGCTCCGTCGACCAGCTCAACGGGGAGCTGCTGCGCGAGCAGGCGGCCCGCCGGGCGGCCGAGGAGTCGCTGGGCGCCGAGCGCGACCGCGTGGAGGCCGCCGGCCTCGCCGCGGTCGACGCCGCCGTCGCCCGCGACGACCTGGCCCGGGAACTGCAGAGCCGGCTCGCCGCCGAGGAGGAGGCGCGCCGGGCGCTGGCCGCCGCCGAGCAGGAGCTCGCGCTGCTGCGCCGCACCACGCCGCCGTCGCGCGACGACGCGCTGGCCGTGGTCGAGAGCCTGACCCGCGCCGCGCGCCGCCTGCGGGAGGAGAGCGACCTGGTCGAGACGCCCGAGGCCCAGGCCGGCGGGGCCGCCGAGGTCGCGGCGACGCCCGACGTCGGGCTCGCGGTCGTGCCCGCGCCCGAGGCCGAGCCCGAGGCGGTCCCCGCGCCCGTGGCGGACGTCGCCGAGGCCCCGGCCGCCGACAAGCCCGTCGCACCCGAACCCGTCGAGGCCCCGGAGGCACCCGTCGCCCCCGTGCCGGCCGTGCCCGAGCGCCGGTCGGTGTTCGCCCCCCGTACTGCGGCCGCCCTGGCCGCCCCCGACGCCACGCTGCGCACCGAGGCGGTCCCCGTGCGGCCCCGCGTGGTCGCGCCCGAGGACCGGGTCGCCACGCCGTGGCTGACGCCGGCGCTGCAGCGGCTCGCGGCCGACGACGCGCGGCTCGGCGTGGCCGCGCTCGTGACCCTGCTGCCGTCGCTGGGGTCGATCGCCACCAAGGACCTGAAGTGCGACGTCACGGTCCGGGGCAGCGGCACGTGGCGCGTGGCGCTGGCGCCCGGCACGGCCGAGGTCGCCACGCTCACGCGGACCAGCGGCGATCCCGACGTCACCCTGGTCGGCGAGGTCGGCGCGCTCGCCCCGCTCGTCGCGGGCGGTGCCCACCGGCGGCTCCCGGGCGTGGACGTCATCGGCCGCCGGCGCCGCCTGCGCCGCCTGCTCAAGGACCGCCGCGACCCCGTCTCGCTCGCCGACCTGCACGCCGCCAACGTCGTGCCCTCGGCCAGCGTCCTGCTCGAGCTCCTGTCCCGCGGCGTCGCCCCGGAGTGGGTGGCGGCCACCGACGTCGTCGACTTCGCGGTGTCCGGGGAGTACGGCGGCACGTGGCGGGTCACCGCCGCGCCGGGCGCCTCGCCCACGGTGACCGTGCCGGGGCCGGCCGACCCCAAGCCGGACGCCACCGTCCACATCGCCGACGTGGCGATCCTGGCGTTGCTGGCGGCGCTCCCGCTGCCTCCCGGCGAGCGCCTGCTCATCGGCGGCGACGTCGACGCCGCGACCGCGGTGACCGGTCTCTTCGGCCGCGCGCAGGGCCTCACCGCCGTTCCGGCCTGACGCGATCGCGCCCGGAGCGCGAGAACGTGCGGAAGGTGCGGGAAAAGCGTCCAGAGCGTCCGGACCCCGACCTAAGATGACCCGCGTGGCTTCCCCGACCTGCGCGCACCTTCACGTCCATTCCGAGTACTCGCTCCTCGACGGCGCAGCGAACATCGACGCGCTCGCGCGGCGGGCCGCGGAGTTCGGCCAGCCCGCCCTCGGCCTGACCGATCACGGCGTCATGAACGGCGCGGTCGAGCACTACAAGGCGTGCAAGAAGCACGGGATCAAGCCGATCATCGGCTGCGAGATCTACTACGTCGACGACCACACGGTGAAGAGCAAGGTGGAGCGCAACCACCTCACGCTGCTCGCGGCCTCCGACGAGGGCTACCGCAACCTGGTCAAGCTCTCCTCGCTGGGCTTCCTCGACGGCCTGTCCCGCGGGAAGCCGAACATCGACATGGCGCAGCTGGCCCAGCACGCCGAGGGCGTGATCGCGCTGACGGGCTGCCTGGCCTCGCGCAGCTCGCAACGGCTGATCGACGGCCGCGACGACGAGGCGCGCGCCCACGTCGACGACCTGATCCAGACCTTCGGCGCCGGCGACGTCTACTTCGAGGTCCAGAAGAACGGGATCCCGGAGCAGGACAAGGTCAACGAGGGCATCGCTCGCATCGCCCGCGAGGTCGGCGGCTCGCTGGTCGGCACCGGTGACGTGCACTACCTCCGCGAGGAGGATCACCACCACCACACCGCGCTGCTCTGCGTGCAGACGAAGTCGACGCTCGCGAACCCGAAGATGGTGTTCGACACCAACGAGTTCTTCCTCAAGGACAACGACCGGATGGCCCGCGAGTTCGCGGACATGCCGGAGGCGATCGCCACCACGATCGAGATCGCCGAGCGGTGCAACGTCGAGATCCCCCTCGGCGGCCAGCTCATCCCGAGCTACGAGACGCCGGACGAGCGCGACGAGAAGCAGTACCTGCGCGATCTCGTCCTGCAGGGCCTGCGCGAGCGCTACGGCGACCCGATCCCCGCCGACGCGATGGCGCGCGCGGAGATGGAGCTGGGCGTCATCGACCGGATGGGCTTCAACGCCTACTTCCTGATCGTGTGGGACTTCGTCGCCTGGTCCAAGAACAACGGCGTCGCCGTCGGGCCGGGTCGTGGCTCGGCCGCCGGCTCGATCGTCTCCTACACGCTGCGCATCACCGACGTCGACCCGCTGCGCTACGACCTCCTGTTCGAACGGTTCCTGAACCCCGAGCGCGTGTCGATGCCCGATATCGACATCGACTTCTCCGTCCGCGGGCGCGAGCGCGTGATGCGCTACGTGACCGAGAAGTACGGCCGCGAGACGGTCGCCCAGATCATCACCTTCGGTCGGATGTTCCCGCGGGCCGCGACCAAGGACGCCGCCCGCGTCCTGGGCCACGACTACGGCGTGGGGGACCGGCTCAGCAAGATGATCCCCGACCCCCAGCAGGGTCGTGCCCCGTCGTTCGAGGACTGCCTCAAGCCCGGCCAGGACCTGCGCAACGCCTACGACACCGACGCGACGGCCAAGCAGGTCATCGACGTCGCCCGGGGGCTGGAGGGGATCGTCCGCAACTCCTCGATCCACGCGGCCGCGGTCGTCATCTCCGACCGTCCGCTCACCGACATCGTGCCGCTGCAGCTCGCCGACTCGGGGGAGAAGGACGCCGACGGCAACAAGGTCCACCGGCAGGTCACCCAGTTCTCGATGAAGCCCGTCGAGGAGCTCGGTCTCCTCAAGATGGACTTCCTGGGCCTGCGCAACCTCGACGTGATCGAGGACGCCCTCGACATCATCGAGCGGTCGACGGGAGCGCGGCCCGACATGGCGACGCTGCCGCTCGACGACGTCAAGACCTACGAGATGCTGGCCCGCGGCGAGTCGATCGGCGTGTTCCAGTTCGAGTCCGAGGGGATGCAGGAGGCGCTCAAGCGCGTCGGCCCCACGGAGTTCGACGACCTCATCGCGCTCGTGGCCCTGTACCGCCCGGGCGCCATGGACCAGATCCCCACGTACGCCCGCGGCAAGCGCGACCCGGCGACGGTGTCGATCCCCGACGAGCGGCTGGAGCCGATGATCGGCCCGACCAAGGGCGTCATCCTCTACCAAGAGCAGTCGATGCAGATCGCCAAGGTGCTCGGCGGCTTCAGTGGCGCCAAGGCGGACGATCTGCGCAAGGCCATCGGCAAGAAGAACCGCGAGGCGATGGCCGCCCTCAAGCCCGAGTTCTACACCGGCTGCGAGGCGTCCGGCACGGCCCGCGACGTGGTCGACTGGCTGTGGCAGACCAACGAGAAGTCCGCCGACTACTCGTTCAACAAGTCGCACGCCGCCTGTTACGCGCTGATCTCCTACCGCACGGCCTGGCTCCGCGCGAACCATCCCGCCGAGTACATGGCGGCCCTGATCTCCTCGGTGATGGACACCAAGGACAAGGTGCCGTTCTTCGCCGCCCGGTGCGAGGAGATGGGCATCGAGATCCTGCCCCCGGACGTCAACCTCTCCGACCACGAGTTCGTGGTCGTCGAGGGGAACATCCGGTTCGGTCTCGATGCCGTCAAGGGCGTCGGCTACGCGGCCGTCGAGGCGATGAAGACGGCCCGTGAGGCGGATGGCGACTTCACCTCGTTGTGGGACTTCTGCGAGCGGGTCGACGGCCGGTCCGTCAACCGGCGCGCGATCGAGGCACTGATCAAGGCCGGGGCGTTCGGGTCCACCGGCGCCTCCCGCCAGGGCATGCTGAACGTGCTGGAGCAGGCGCAGGCCGCCGGCTCCAAGATGCAGCAGGACGCGGAGATCGGCCAGGGCAGCATCTTCGACCTGGCCGAGGACGCCGGTCCCGCCGCGGGCAGCGCCGCCGCCGCGTTCGCCGCGCCGAAGCACCCGGCGATCACCGGCGAGGAGTTCGAGCAGAAGGAGCTGCTGGCCTTCGAGAAGGAGGCGATCGGGATCTACATCTCGGCGCACCCGCTCAAGGAGGTCCGCGACGCGCTGCGCAAGAAGACCGACGGATCGATCGCCGAGCTGCTCCAGGGCAAGGACGGCGCGTGGATCACCACCGGCGGCATCCTCACCGCGACGCGCAAGCTGATGACCCGCAAGGGCGATCCGATGATGTTCGCCACGCTGGACGACCTCGAGGGCAACGTCGAGATGCTCATCTTCGCCAAGGTGCTCGCGGAGTACCCCGGTGAGCCGGCGGCCGATCAGATCGTGCTCGTCCGGGGCCGCATCGAGCACGGGGACGGGGGCAAGCGCACGCTGATCGCCCAGACCGTCGAGCCGTTCGCGCCCAGTGACGCCGAGGTGCTGTCCGCGCGGGAGGAGGCGGAGGCCACCGCAGCGCTGGCGCCCAAGGGGCCCGAGAAGATGCTGGTCCGCCTGGATGCCACCGCGGTCGCCCCGTCGATCATCGATGATCTCAAGCAGGTCTTCGGCAACTACCCCGGCGAGGCCGAGGTGGAGCTGGCGATCACCACGACCGGCGGCTCCCGCACCCTGAAGCTCGGTCCCCAGTACCGCGTGGCGCCGACGTCCACGCTCCGCGCCGAGCTCGAGCACATCCTCGGGCCCGCGGCCGTCGGGGCCTGAACACACCGTCGTAACCACCCGGCGTGCGGTAGAGCTGCGACACCCGGTCGCAGTCCTATCGACCGATCGTCAAAAGTTTCCCGCAAACGCCTGCCGTGGCAGTATCGTCCGGCCTCGGCCCCTCGCTCTTCCGCTGGACCGGGGGCGGGGGGCCGTCTTCTTCGCTACGCGGCCCGCTCGGCCAGGCCCTGTTCGCGCAGGGTACGGGCGTGGTCGAGGTCCGCGATCGTCGGGCCCTTCTTGTCCGGGCCGGGCGTCTCGAGCACGCAGGGAAGCAGGTCGAAGCGGGGCTCCGAGAGGAAGGCCCGGAAGCCCTCCTCGCCGATCTCGCCCTGGCCGAGGTCGGCGTGGCGGTCGCGGTTGGAGCCGAACGGGGTCTGGGAGTCGTTGGCGTGCAGCGCCTGCAGCCGTTCCGCGCCGACGGTCTCGTCGAAGTCGTCGAGCACGGCGGTCAGTGACGCGGCGGTGCTCACGTCGTAGCCCGACGCGTAGAGGTGGCAGGAGTCCAGGCAGACGCCGAGGCGGGGGTCGCCGCCGGCCGCGTCGATCAGGTCGCGCAGCTCCGCGAAGGAGCGCCCGAGGGTGCCGCCCGCGCCCGCGGTGTCCTCCAGCAGCAGGGGGCAGGAGTCGGTCTGGGCCAGCGCCTCGACGAACACCTTGCCCGCACGCTCGATCGCCGGGGCCACCGGGCCGGTCTTGGCCGAGCCCGGGTGCAGCACGACGCCCGCAGCGCCGATCCCGTCCCCGATGCGCAGGGACTGGATCAGCGAGGCCAGCGACTTCTCGGTGATCTCCGGGTC
>Ga0247758_1000243_pt1 | contig 47291 bp, 43 predicted proteins | sample UWRJL156409C4_FD_180950 | JGI IMG/M metagenome (GOLD analysis project Ga0247758, IMG submission 180950) | Plant litter microbial communities from Arlington Agricultural Research Station in Wisconsin, United States - UWRJ-L156-409C-4 | ecosystem: Environmental > Terrestrial > Plant litter >...
ACTGGGAGCTGGAGGAGAGGGGTGGGTGGGGGGCTGCTGGCTGTTTGGCCGATCCAGAGCATCCTGATGGCCCCTCGGGAGGCGTTGGTGGGGGTGTTCAGTCCGCGTCCGGGGGGAGGATGTCGGCTGAGAGTGGACAGTAACAAATGTTTAAGTGTTCAGAGGTTAGAATCAGCACAGCAAGCTGCCATGAGGATGCTTGAGAAGCTCTGGGGATGCTGGGGTGATCGTAGTGAGGCTGCCTGCTCAGCCGCAATCTACTTCGCAGTTGGACTCGCTAAGAGCCGCGGATATTACCTCACGTGAATTTGCTGGGGATGAAACACTCGGCATGCACAGGCACCCCACCTTCAAAGAGTCTTGGCACGACCACGCCAAACACGCAAATCTTCCCAGCTCCCAGAATAAAACACGCTCACACACCCCCTGCCCAACATACGTTGCCCACATTCGGCAGCGGCCGACCGCAAGGATCCGCGAACCGGGACTACTGGACCTTTCCCGGACTCGATCCCAGGGAATGACGCACTTGGATGCGTCGCCAAGGTGTGGGCGTGTGGCCCAGCAAGCGGCGGGTAGACAGTGATTGGCGACCACAGGCCACAGCGGTGCGGTCGGCATATCTGCACGACCTGCAGCAAGATGCAACTCCACGGCCACTCGCGTTGCGACGCCGCCCCTATGTAAGCCCGCCTGATCCAATGCCGAAGCCAATATTGACTGCTGCTGTGTCGCATTTCCAGACTCAGGCGATGCTAGGCATAGTTGTCAGAATCTAGCACTCATGGCCAATTGTGGTGATTGTTGTGTATTGTTGTTGTTCTGTGGAAGAGAATCTCTGGCCTCCAGGGTCCCCTATTGCCAAGCCGGCTACTTCCGCGAATGGCTCCAATTGCTTATATAAGCTGACAATAGTCATGGATTCTACACAGCGCGTCGCATACACAAAGATGGGCATAAATAAACTACTGGCGTCCCGATCTGCAGTGTGGTGAGGGCTGCAGGCATCCGCTCCGACCCCGCAAAAACGCTCGTTTGAACCTAGACATGGTGCTCCTCAAGCTCTCAGTCGCTGCCTGCGGCCTGCTCGGCACCGCCAGCACCTTTGGTCCCGCTGCTCGCTCCATGGTCCACACCACGCTGCTCGAGAGGGCCGACGACACGCTCTCCGCGTACAACTACATCGTTGTTGGCAGAGGCACCGCTGGCCTGACAGTCGCCGACCGGCTCACCGAGAGTGGCAAGCACTCGGTGCTTGTTCCCGAGCTGGGCCTCTTTCGCCCCACGGTGAAAGCGGCAAGCAAGGACTAACATCGTCGCGGCCGGCACCATCCACACGCCCCAGATTCTTCAAGCTAGCGGGATTGGGCCCAAAAAGGTTCTCCGCGACGCCGGTATAGACGTGATTGTGGACCTGCCTGGTGTTGGTAGCAACTTTTAAGACCACTTGTTCCAAGTCGGGGCTGTCTTTAGCCGTACGTCTCTCCCTCCATCGCTTTTTTTGCAGCTGTTTTCCTCTCTACCATCTCCGCTGACATTCCCAGTCACCAAATTCACCCTACACCCTGACCCCGACGATATCTTCTTCAATACCACCTTTATCGCCGAGGCCCAGGCCCAGTTCGCCGCCAACCGCACTGGCCCCTTGACCATTGGCCGCTCCAGCCCATGTGGCGACCAGGGTCGTCACAGTATACCCAGTACATACGTATATCGTAGTCAAAACCAATGTCATCCTGACTTCCAGCTGGCGTGGGGGTTTGGCAGCTGTCTTTGGTTCGGCCGGAAGGTGGAATAGGGCAAGAAGACCTAGAATGCCGCAGCAGGGACATTTGAATTGACTAGTGAATGGGCTGTTTTGTGAGACGAATCTGGGCTCACGGGATTCCCATTTTCGTACCTTGCCCACGTGACATTGCTCACCCCAGCTTAGTTTTTGCGCAGAAACTTACCCAGGGTTTGCTCAGGCTTGCTCACCTTACTTACTCTAAATAACGTTTTGGCAGGCTGCGACGCAGCATGCTGAATTGCTTTAACTCTAGCCAGGTAGGCCTAGAATTGGTCTTATATATAAGATAACTAAAATGAGCCCCATTATTGAAAATGTGTAGTTTCGCCTTTAACTCTTATATTTTTCGTGTTGCTTACCTGCTCGCGGTATTCGACGAGGCCTTTACGGGCGACGTATCTGTTAAGGCAAAAGAGGACAGCTAGATAGGTAAGGTGGTTAAAGAAGCAGAAGCAAGGAGGGAGGTCCTGGGCTTTAGGTTTAAGGGATCCTAGTTAGTAGACGTCCTGGACAGGTACGACTTCCTTTCCTACATGCCGACCAACGGGATGCTCACGTCGTACCTGTATAGGAGTACACCCCTTACCAAGATCAAGATCTCCAGTCGCTATCTGCCCATCGCAATATACTTCAGCCTCGTTAATGCCGCATTCTTCTTGGAACTTAAGTAAGTACTCTCCTTTGCTCTACGGTAGGCGCCTTGTTAACGATACAAAGCTCCGGTAAACCGCTTCTAGCAAGTTAAATCTTTACGGATCCCCCAGCCATAAGTATATCGTCTAATACATTCCCTGCCATATCTCCTAAGTGGACTATATCCAAATCCAGCTCTTACTTAGGTCAGCTACGCCCATCGCACGCGCCCTTAACCTCATTTGCTGCATGCTTGCATTTCGTACCTCTGCAGGGATTGGCAAGAAACTCCCTCTGAGAGGCACTTTACACCTCACTTTCGCTTTCAGGATCGACATTTCGCCTTTTCTCTACGACGATGCAGCACCCTTTATTCACTACTGTCAATACCCCAGGTGTACTGCCTTGCAGTCTAACCCCCTTCAGGTTCAGATTGTAACACTATTCTAACCATGATATTACGCCAGCCCACGCTGTCAAACTTAAGCTCCCCAAAATAACCATAACTCCGACGCGAAAAGCAGTAAATTTAGTCCATCCTGGTCAGTCTGCAGACTAGCACAGAGGTATCTGTTTTAAGCAGACTGGCCCAGTCTGGAACCCTAGACCCTGCGGGAACCACAAAAACTGGTACAGTATACCATTTTTTATAGCTTACGTCGGCGCGGTACATCTCCGAATACACTGCTAACGCCGCCCATAATGTCACACTAGAATCATATCATGTTCCGGCCCTTCTCTCCACAACCTCCCCTGCATAATCCTCTCCGAATGCATGTAACAATCCCCGACAAGTCTCCACGTTGTCTCGGCCCCATTCGGGCTAGAAAAAGCGCGCCGAACCACCAGCGGCACATTTACACCCCTCACCAGCACCAGTGTATCCCCCATCTCGAGCCCCGCTGGGCCCATCCCAAATACACCGTCCTCGGTCACGAAAAATCGCCGTCCCACTGCTGCGGCCGCCAGTTCATCTGCAAACCTCGCCGCGCCGCCATATTCAAGCTCCTCTCTAGAGCCAAAAAGTGCTCCAGCTAGCACGTTCTTCACGGCACGCCATCCGAGTTCGAGCTGTCCAAGCGTATAAAACCCCCCCAAACTGAAATGCCTGAGCCACCTCAATCCCGCCAACAAATCAACCCAAGCCCTAAAATCTCCGTTGCATGTTTCCCGCCCATCCGCGAGCGTATACTCCCTACCGAAAAGGAGGGTGCGGCGATAGGCGTCGCCAACGGTTTCGTGCCCAGCCGTGGCGTGGTCTTGCTGCGCCGCGGAGCCGGTACAGGGATACGGCTTGGAATGCTGGCGTGGCTGCGCGTCTGCTATGTCCTCCCACTTTAATATTATATCTGCCTCGGTCCTGCATCGTTGGTTGAAGTCGGAGATTTCCATCTGTGTGTCTGGTCTGTCCGTGCGGGTGAGGGCAGGCCCAACCGTCTTGATCGAGATGGGACAATGTACTACTCTGATGGTTAACTGACTTTGGTCAGCCGAGACCCCAAACGGGATGCCGTCCCCCACTTGGGGCGACGGTTGGAACTCGGCCCTTGTGTTGAATGCCGTTGCGTCAAGCGACATTGTTAGACATGCTCGGGACCAGTCAGGCACCCAAGACGGCAGCTGTAATGTGCACCGCTCAGCGATCGGAACACGAAGGATGTTGAGGCTCGTTGTCCCTTCCATGATAGCAATGGCGGCATCTAGATATACCAACGCGACGCCCTTGCTGTAGTCCGGCAAGACTCTCGTGTCCTGCGTGATCGGATCATCGGCCGCTAGGTTTAGAAGAGCAAAGACCTTATCTCGAGCATTGGTGGCGTCAAACTGCCGATACCTACAAAGCAGACTGAGTAGGTCGACGGATGCCTCCTGTCGCCGCTCGTATATGTCACACGCGTCTTTCCCCCTGGCTGCATCGATCATGATGACGAAATCACTGATGACAGGCGAGTACCGCGCGGCACCACACAGGAGGGCAATGCCACAGGCCTGTACCAGCTCGTCCCATCTTGCCGTCTTCCCGCCACATTGTATCGTCACCCGGTTGCCTCCCATGCCGACTTCCTGAACGATCCATACCCGCCTGAACCAGGGTTGTTGCAAGAGCTTGAGCACCTTCTCCGAGTATGTGAACGCCTCGGTGCTGCTCATTCTTGCTGCTCCGGCCGGGCCAGCATGATTTCTGCCCTGGGACGCGGCCTCTTCTTTGGTCCATTCCTGCGACAGAACGGCGACGGCCGACATGGCGGCATCTGCATCAGGACTCGCCTCGCCAAGCCAGGCAATCACTTCGCTGGCGCCCTGATAGATCTGTGGCATGAGGGGTATCTGGCTTGATTTTTCAGCGTTGTCGGCTTGATTGATGCATATCGCATCAACCCACAATGTGCGTGGTGAGTGCTGGTCCCGCAGATCCCGCAGCGCTTTGTCGAGGTTGTGAGTGATGCGCAGGCATCGGCTTGGTAGAGCAGCGGAGGATTGGAGAACGGTAAGCATGTGCGATTTGTTCGGTACACCCCAGCAGTAGGACAAGGCGATGAATGATGTCTTTGGGGGAAGTTCTAATGGTGATATTGAGCAGAGCAGAGGTGAATGATGGTTTCGTGAAGGCAATAGCGTCATTAGGCGGATGGCTAAGCGCCGAGGAAGCTTGTCGTAAATATATTCGTCCATAGTGAGCGTTCTGGCGGGATGGATCTGTTCTGTTGAAATGCAACTATGAATTTTCCTGGGCAGTGTTGGATGCGAATCGCCGATAGTGATAGAATCGAGGGAAGAATGGCGTGGGTGGTAGTTCACAAGCTCCTGGCAATCTCATGATCTCCAAACCCCCACTGTCACACCACACTGCGTCAGTGTGGCTTAACAAGTGCCAGTGGCCCACGTCGACTGTGAGCACCCCACGGACCCTGCGCTTCTGCACTTCGGCCAACCGTGGGAGGCTCACTACCAACGTGTCGGGTTGTATCACGTCAACGATTATTATGACCAGAATCTGGGTATTCCAGTGTTCTGGCGAGTGCAGACACTCTCCAGTCGATCCAGAAATTTCTAGGTCCGCAATGTCGATGGCATTGAAGAGTTGGATCAACAGGCGCTGGGGAAATTGGTGCTCGCCGCATATCTTTTCCGGTCATCACACTTCGAAGCCATTTCTACGGATGCGGTCACGCAGCTGGCGGCGAACTTTGCGTTGGAATGGGCAGAAGAATCGATGCTTTAAATATATATTCTAGAACTTGTTAAAGGTTCTTTCACCCACCTGATTGCCTGGAGGTACTTGGGTGTTATTTTAGCTGCGGATCTTTAACTAAGTCATTTCTGACCACCGATATAGGTAGTTTGTTAGATGAAGTTGAGAGACTACGAGCCGAGCTGCTCTGTGAGATGGAGATAGTAGAATGGAAACTGCGCCTACCACAACCTCTCACACAATGTGGCGGATAGTTTGCCCGGAATGTAACAGGACGCACCCGGACACGGCTAAGAGATGCCATCCTTGTAACAACGCCAATTTGTCCGTCATGTATTGCACATTTGAAGCGAGGATCGCCGAATACTTTGCTACCTTGAGGACGTGCGGGTTATGGCCTTCCGCTATGCATGGTAGTCTTTTGGCCGGTGAGTTTGCTGCGAAGATGGCAAATGGGCTAGAGAGCCACGCAGAATATGGAACTAAGCAGTTGTAGTCCACTTTCAACGCTATAGATTCCTGAGTGCGGTGTTTCTGACAGAAGTCGGGAATGGTGGCATTTCGACCATCAGTTTTGCGAAGACCAAGATGCGAGGGCAGGGTCCTCAAGAACCGATGCTATTACTGGCACTGGCTTATTGTGCCATCAGACATTGAAGCCAGGTATAACCCTGACCAAGAATTACATGAAACAAGGGTTATGGCATAGAGGAAAAGTGGGGGCATAGTTGAAACAAGCGGCTCGGGATATAAATTTTGGCTGCCTATCACTGATAAGCAACCGATAACAGTCACTGCATTTTTAGCATAAAAGGAGGGGGCTTAGGGCCCTACTTCTTCAGATTGCCGACCTTTTCCTGCCATTCTTACTGCCTTTAAAAAATCGGCTTAAGGGGCAGCTATGGCTAATGGATTATCGTATGTGTCAGAGACGCTGCACTCTTGAGCCTCTGGAATTGAAAGGGAATTTGTGAATGCTCGATCATCCTCTGGTTCTAGCTTGATGCCAGAACCACTTTCGTTTATCAACCTATTCTAGGATTCCGACTTCGTTAATGCGGTGGCTCGGCCTTACTGACGCTCTGGTAGCGCTAAGCATCCAGTTAGTTCCGTTGACTAGTCAGGTACAATTTATGTCTCAATCTGGGGTGATCGGACGCTTGTGGTCTTCATACTCTAGCATGCATCAGCTTGTAGAACCACACCTCCTGAAACTTCACAACATTCTGCACACCATTAACGTGAGAAGAACGCCAAAGAGAGATGCATCGTGTGAGCGTATAAGTTGAATTGTCAATGTCGCTGACATCTAGGTACCTCGAATCCCCCGATTGTTGCATTGATAAGACATCTTCCTTTTTTTGTGCACGGCGTCAAGAACCCTCCTCCCCCTCCAGACGTTGCTTCTTGTTTGCTAGGTCCCCAATATAAGCTATGAGGATGGTAAATATTTCTTGGCTTCCGCTCCAAATTAAAACCAGCATACGTCTATTAACAAAACGTTGCGATTGAGTTTTCGCACGAGGCTTTCCGCGTGCTGGCCTAAGGCACCTTGGGAAAGAATAGTAACAGCGGTTCCACCCACACCAAGATGAAACTTCAAAGTCAATATGTTTTGCGAACAGCTGTGGGCTTTTGGGCAAGTGGGACATGTCTTGTTGCTGTAGAGATGGCCCTCTAAGGTGCGACAGCAGCTGACTGTCTCTTTTGCCCATCTGTGAGACTTGATACCTCGTAGCCCATCTACCAGCTCCATCAGACCTAAGTCTCCGAATGAAGCGGACTGAAGGTTAAATTTCAAGCTATGCAGGCCTTTCATCAGTGCCCTAAGGTGCATAGTGCTGCACTCAAAATCGCAGCCATAACGGCCCTCAGTGTAGCCTTGGAGAAGCTCCTTCAGACTCTTGGCGGCGAGTGTTAATCATTTCTATTTTGGGGTACCATGTTAGTTAAAGGAAAAAAAATAAAAAATGATGGCGCTACAAAGCCGAAGCCTCAACCTTGACTTCAGGTGAGGCAGTACTTACCGATGATGGAAGACGGGATGGGGATATCCCTGGGAAGTTCGAGGTCATACTGCTCCGGAGAATAGCTACCTTGGTCGCCTGACGAAAGTGCGCATTCTGCTTGAGAACCCACGATATCAGGATCCACAACACCACCTCGCGATAGAGCAATATGGGCACCGATGAGAATGAGAAACCTTGCATTCACAGCGACAGGATGAGCTGCAAGGGTTCCCGGATGTCGTAATAGTCGACAATGACAGCGATCTTAGCCAGCATCTCCAAGGACACCGTTCTGGGAACAAGACTCCAAGTCACCTAACTTCCGGGCACTTTAACGGACGGGTTTGCTAATGGACACGGGGAATCAGCTATATATAGGGAATTTGAGATCCTTTCTGCTATCCTTAACCTTGATAATGAGATTGTGAGGCAGTGTCAGCGTATGTACAAACAAAACCGCCTTGAATACTGGTCACCACCGTGGCCCGTATCCGTGAGCGGATTTACTATTCTGGACTGTCGCTTGAATATCATGTGGTTTTGATTAACGTCTTGGATTGACTACCTACATGAGAAGAATCTTAGGCATCAGTTTGATTTATAGCAGAAAGAAACCGATGGTATATATTAGACAGACAGAGAACCACGTGTTAGCTCTACGAAGGAGCAAGATCATGGTTCCTCTTTGCCGGAGAGATCAGAGCAAAGAACAAACTTGAGGGACGCCCTTCTCGAGGGAGTCCCCGCCAACATGTCAACACTTCAAAGATTACCTTGAGAGGACACATGCCCCTAGCCGATAGTAAGGTAAGTGACGCTCTTGAAATTAAAAAAGTCCACATTCGGCCCCAAAGTTACCCTCACAAGCATATTTGTCTGAATCCCCGGACGCACTACAACATCAACAACATGATCAAAGTACCCGGAAACATCAATCCTGGAATCCGCCGAAGCGCTGGTCTCGACATCAAAAGATCCTGTCGTCCCGGGCTCACTTCAGCACACAACATTCAGCGTCACAAGCCCGACACTGTTGGCCCTCACATCCATGAAATAAAACTCTAGCCGCCCTCTCTGCCGCCTGTCGTCCGGGTGGAAGTACTGCAGGCTGTCGGTCTCACCCCACAGGTTCCAGCCCCTACCGGAGGCGTTGATGTATGAGAGGGGTGTGGCTTGGTACGGATAGCGCGGCGAGAGGTAGCGCTGGTTGCGGAAGAAATTTCCGGGGTCGAAATCGATGCCCGGGATGCGGATGAGACTTTTGAGCATCTCGAGGCGCTTGGCCGCGCCGACAGGACGGGCAAGCTTGATACTACGAACGTCGGAGGGCTTGTCAATGTGGTTGGTGGCATGGTAGGCCCAGCCGTCGGTCTCGCGGAGGGCGAGACCATCGTGCTCACCTTTGCGGTCGGGCTTGTCGGTGATGGTTGGTTTGGTGTCTGGGGTGTTGGCCTCCATTTGAAAGATGATTGATGGATGAAGGTTGAATGGTTCGTGTGCTGCTGGGTGGTGTGAGGGAAATTGGAGAAATCTCCCCATGATTTTCTCGGCCACCACTTTGTACATCAGCGCATGTGCGTTGTAGCGGTCATGTGATTCCTGATTTCATCTTATTGGTGCATTTTCTGTTCTTGTCCGTGACGCGGAGATTTATCTAGCCCACGTCTGATCATTTTTAGTATGTCTAATACGGTTACCACCATGGCTCTGGACACCGTACCTACTTTTGGTACCTAGACAAGAAATGGAGGCCTCAGGCGACTGTTGGGAGAGTGGTAGAATTCATTTGCAGCCTTCGGAAAAGCCCGAAACCGCGATGCTAGACTTGACGGTGAAGAAGGACGTCTACCCTAGTTTTCCTTGCGATCCTCAATGACACCAACAACTAGAATGAATTTTTACAGATATCGATGGAGGTATCTAGACATGCGAGGGCATCGTGGCCCAATCTTCGTTATAAACAGTCTAGCGTCTTTAATATTGCTGCGTCGTTCAACTTCGTCCCTTAAGGCTCTTCAGAGAAACCGCTTTGTGGTTTTGTCTCCTGTGGGGTGATGCTTGCGGATTTTTACCGGTCACTTTTTGACTAGCGTATGTGGGCCTTTGACGGGCGCTATCATTGTTGGCTCTCTCTCACGGATGAAACACAGCCGACAACATCTTCCACGGCCACACCTATCGCGTGGTAAACTCTCGCCGATCTCACGTTAATATTTAGTGCAAGGTGAAGGCAAATATGAAAAGAGAGAAGATACTGCCGAATCGGTCCGTTTAACTAATCCCATAGATGGCGATAACAAAATCCCAGCAGCTAATCGTGATAACCCAAGATCTTATCGCTCCAGCTGTCGGCGAGAAGATATTCTTCCGATCAAAACCGGAGAGCGACGTAATTAGAGACTCACTGCGGCGTCCCCGTCCTCCCTCCTCTTCATACGCACCTCCAGCCCTTTTTGTCTCGGAAACCAGCTATTCACCACCGTCCACTCTCTCTCCTTCTCCACCAGCTCGATATCATAGCACAGCGCCAGCGTCGCAACAACCTTGTACGCCTGTATAAGCCCTAGGTGCTTCCCCATGCACATCCTCTTCCCGGCGCCAAAGCTCAGATCGGTATCATTCATGGCCCGCAGTCGCTGCGCAAACTCGGCTTCACTCTCGGTGCTGCCGCGCAGCCATCGCTCCGGGCGGAAGTCGTACGCGTCAGGGCCCCATATGGATTCGTTGCGGTTGATGATCCAGGGGTTGAAGGCCAGGATTGTGCCTTGGGGGACGACGCTCTCACGGGCAAGGGGATGATGGTTGGTGGTGGGCGATGACAGGCGCTGCCCGCCCGCTGGTACGTAGCGCTCCAGCCCGAGAGACACGCCAGGGAGGTAGCGGATGGCCTCGCGGATGATGGCTTCGAGGTAGGGCATGCAACGTGCCTGTTTGTAGCTCACGGCCGGGGTTTTTTCTGGATGCGGCGGGGAGAGGCCGGCGGCGGCGAGCTCGGCCCGCAAACGTGCCCACACGCCGGGCGTGCGCAGGCTGTAGTACAGCGCGGATCTGATGGTGATGGCGGTGGTGTCGGCGCCGGCGGCCATGTTGCCCATTATCCAGGAGACGATCTGGCCGTCGGAAACGGTTGGGTCGGCGGACTTGATTTCGAGGAAATGGTCTAGGTAGTCGGGCTGGTCAACGTGGTGGTGTTGCCTATCGGTGTCCTGGTACCGCGCGATGAGGCGACCGACGCAGGTGGCGGCAACAGCGTTGAAGCCTCCTGGGCGCCGGAGGAGCTGGGTTGTGATGTAGGACACGACGCGGTTCTTTTCGAGCAGGGTGTCAAGGAACGGCATGCAACCCACCCAGGCGAAATAGTCGAGCGTCTTTTCCGAAGCGTGGAGCGTGCCGTCGAAGTCGGTACCTGCGGAGAGGTAGCCGAGGGGCTGGGAGAAGGTCACGGTGCCGACGACGTCCCAGGCATCTGGTCACAGCGCGCTGGTTAGAAACTCATTCCGATTCTTTTTGTGATTTTTTTTCCGCACAAGCGACGAACAGTACGAGATCCAGTCGCCTAGATCAAAGACCTTTGCGGCGCTGGTGGGTGAAGCCGTGGTGGTAAAGCGCTTGTCCAGCTCGTCGCACAGCTGTGCGATTGTCTTGTCGATAAGCGGTTCGAGGCATGCGACACCAGTGGGTGAGTAATACTTGGCGACAAGCTTCTTATCGGCCGCGTGCTTGGCCTCGTCGGGTTGGCTGAAGATGTTATGCACAAGGCGGCCATTGATTAAGGCACTGGCGGAATGGTAGAGCCCAGTCTAGACGTGGCTGATCAGTCGTATGTACCAAGGTACATGTACCTAGCGAAGGGGGATGGTTTGAGCGTCACACCTTTTCCCACTCCCCTTTAGTCCCGAAGACGGTTTTAAGTAACGTTGGGTCATCGACGTCAAGTATGTTGGGCCCGATGCGCACTACCGGCCCGTATTTCTTGTGAAGCCGGTCTAGGTCGAGCTGGAAGCTGCCTCGACTGGTGTGGTAGAGTCGCCAGAGGTTGGTACATTCTAGATCGCCGGCAAGTTAGTCGTGGGTCTGACGAGGGAGGGGGCTGAAGTGAACGCGACTTACTGGCCAAGGCGGGACCCGGATATTGGCGCAGCGGGGAGTTCAGGTGGGATCCCAACAGGTAAGCGGTAATTACGACGAGAGCCGCCAGAACATAGTTCGTGAGCGAATTATCTGTTAGTAAGTGTCCCGGCACGGACACCAGTGTTTTATTGCCCATCTTTGCCGGTAGCAAAAGCGCTCGGAGCGAAATGAGAGTTGGGGGGACGAGCCTGAAGCGCCGAGAATGCCATCCATTGTGTATTTGAAGGACAGTCGCTCGGCCGAATGTTCCCCGAAGGTAACTGCCATCAATAGCGCGTCCGACTTCGTCGTCTCGCTGTGCCGTCAGTGGTGTTACACAACAGAAGCTGGGTGAGGTATGCATGCATGCGGGCTAGGCTCGGCAGTGATGCGATCAATCCGATTGGAGGCCGGAAGCCGCTTAAGCCTCTTTTCACGGCACAGGCGACTCAACACGGAAAGGCGTGTCCTGTCGGGAGTGTTGCCTGCGCTCACGGCGTGTCCCTTTCGAGAATCCTCCCGAAGGCCTACAGCTAGTGGTGTAACCGAAAGAAAAATGCTCCGGAAAGCGGGGTCGGTGGCACAAAGATATGTGTAGATAGGTCAAGGTGGTCAGGGATATCGACAAGACGCTGTGCACTGAACACTGGTAATGACGTCGTTATGGAAGGGAAACTTCAGGTGCCTAGATCAACCAGTCCCGCCTGTCAAATATTAACCACCGCAATATGACTACCCCACCTCATCTCCAAATCCTAACAACAGCCAATAACGACGAACCCACCAGCTTCGCCCCATTTCCACATCTGTCGACCGAACTGCGCCTTCAGATATGGGAGCTTTCCCTGCAGCGATACCGCTTGTTCGAGGTGACTTTTGAACCACCAGTAGCACCGCCCGCGACGAACGATCATCATGGCACGGCCGAAGAAATACGTGATGCACCCCCTCAGCAACCTGTCATCCATACTTGGACCTCCCTCCACCACCCCCTCCTCCACACGACCCGCGAATCTCGCGCCGTCGCCCTCGCTTTCTTCCGCATCCAGATCCCCTGTCTCGTACCGCTACCATTGCCCCATGACGACACAGTCGCTTCGACACTCTACTTCAGCCCGGAATGGGATTTCCTATTCTTCGACATTCAGGATTCGGACATACACGCGCACGCCGTCAGTTCGCTGGCCATGCTGCGCGACATGCGTGCTGCCGATGGCAAGGGACGGGGGGTGTGTAATCTTGCGATGGACAAGAAGCTTGTTCTGGGGTGGGCTGGGGTTGAGAATGAATTGAGGGACGATCCGAATTGTTTGGAGTTTAGGAGGTGTTTGGAGGGTCTAAAGGAGATCATTTGGATGACGCACAAGGAGGAGGATGACGGGGCAGAGGAGAATAGCCCGCCTCCGTGGAGGATTTGGTGGAAGATATTGCTGGCGAGCTGGGGTCTTGAGCTGGAGAGGCCATCGCGGGAGTCGGTATTGAGGGGGAGGCACTTGCCCGGGTGGGAGCAGGAGCTATATCGGCTCATGAGGGAGGAGAGGAAGGAGACGGCGGAGACGGAGGAGGACAAAGGAAGAGAAAGATGAGGCTGGAGAAGGAGAACATGATGCGGTAGAAGAGCGATACGGAGGACTTGCCCAACAGTGAATGGCAAAGGTACCAAGTGCTATCCGTACACCCTAACCTCCGCCTCCCCGTTGCTCTGATACCCCTTGTTTGCCACGATCTGGTAATCCCAACGTCCCCAGCTTCACATTTCAACACATACCGCCACGCATCAAAATGTCTCTTCATACTAACGGTCCCTTGCGTCCTCCGATCCGCGGCCTTCATGACCGACCAAACCTGCAACAAAATTGGTAACCCTAATGCCATATTCGCCCTCTTACACACGCCGACCATGATGCGGTCCCCTATTAACCTCCACCGTCTTGCCTGCGCTCCTAAACTGCAGTGCCAGATTGAACGCCCCTCGGTTCTTGGCAACATAGTACTTAATGTTCGGATTCTTGGTCCACCTGTAAACCGGCAGATAACCGTTCCCTTTGGGACTAAAACTTCTGCTAAAGGTAATGCTTCGGTCCTCGACACCCGGGCTCTACCCCTTGCTTGCCAAAAAGGCTGCAGCATTTTACCTATTTGACAGAATATGATCCAGAGGTGCCGTTAGTGTAGGATATGTTGCCGATGCCGTCAGACCAGAAGCTGTAGAAGAAGCCGTCGTTGGAGCCGGGGCCGACGGCCGTGGTTCTTAGTCGGGCATGTTGACGTACGCTACCACGCTCTGCTATGGAGGGCACGTCTGGGATATCCCGTTCGACATCCGGAACGTTGAGAAAACCGTCATGGCCATCAACATCACCGGCACGCTCTCCCTCACAGCGGCGACGTGGTCCAAGACGAGTTTCGCCTTCACACTGGAGGCAAAAGATGATAAGAGGCGTGCCCCTGTACTAACATGCTACCAAACTACTTAGAAGCTCTACGGCCTCGTAAGAATGACACCAATATGACTACACCAGATGAAATTGTCGGGGAAATGATGACTTGCTACCCCATCTTTCACACTCTTGAAGTTTGCGGCAATACGAACCCGGGATGACGCTGACCATTTCGTCAGCTACCGGCGTAAAACAAAGGGCAGGGCTGGTGAGCATCTTCCATCCAGCACCCGTCCCAGCAACCCCATAACATGCGACTCCTAAAGGACACGCCGACGAAATTCGGCTGACGAGGCCGCTTATCACCAATAGAGAACCCTATGCAATTCTTTCGCACACTTGGGGTCCCGAAGAGGGGGAAGTGGACATGAAAGATATGGAAAACGGCACAGCGGAGAACAAGACTGGGTTCAGCAAAATCAGATTTTGCAGAGATCGGGCTCTTCACGATAACCTGGAATACTTCTGGGTCGACACGTGCTGCATCGACAAGTCAAATAGTACGAAACTTCAAGAGGCCATTCACTCGATGTTTCGGTGGCACCGCGACGCGACCAAATGCTACGTCTTTCTTGCGAATGTTTCCACTCCCTCTGACATCGGGAAGAAATCGACATGGCGGCCGGCGTTTCGAGCAAGCAGGTGGTTTACCCGTGGATGGACCCTTCAGGAGCTCCTTGCACCAGCATCCGTCCAATTCTTTTCTAAGGAGGGCGTGTATCTGGGAGACAAGGAGTCTTTGCAACAAGATATACACGAAGTGACTGGGATCCCAAGGGCAGCACTCCAGGGCAGCCCTTTGTCTGAACTCAGCATTTCTACTCGGATGGAGTGGATAGCTAAGCGGAATACCACACGCGGGAAAGACAAAGCATACTCGCTGCTGGGCATCTTTGATGTGCACATTCCACTCATTTACGGCGAAAGGGAAAAGAACGCATTCAGACGACTACGACACGAACTCGGGCGGTTCCCGGAAGAGCTCGCTGGTGCTTCCATTAACGAAAAGGTTTACAACGTGGCCAAGTATGATGATCCCGCCATTCGAGCCCTGCGGGCATACCACTATCCCCGAATCCGCGACAAGGGGCACCAGATTAGGCTACTACGCTTGCTCGGAGGCGGTCTCGGGAATCCTAAAATCACAGGTCAACTCTTCGACGTTGAACTCGACTGGTACGGCATAGCCCGCGAGGTTGGTTACCCCGACGAGTATCAAAGAGGCCGTCCTGTTCAATACGAAGTCTTGTAGGGGTCCTGGGGCACGGATGCCCTGATGTATGGAATCATGATAATTGGTATGAACGGCCAGGCGTACAGGCATCGAGTAACACGAGAGCTGGCCTCCGCGCTGAAGTCCCTTTGCCGTTCCGAGGATCGCATCTTATGGCTCGACGTCATATGCACCAACCAGGAAGATTACGAGGAAAGAAATCGCCAGGTCCAAATGACGGTATCAATATACAACTCTGCCTTCCAGGTATGCGTTTGGCTGGGCCAGGATAATGGCGACTTCGGGCCATCTGTCATCTTCATCCAGGAGATCATGCAAATGGGGAGCTTTGACTCGATTTCCAATGATAAAGGTAGCTCCTCCAAAAAACTGTCCTTGCTGCAGTTGATGCAGCGGCCGTGGTTCTCAACACATCGGGCTATTCAAGACATTGCATTGGCGCGACAGGCTACACTCTATTGTGGTTGGGAGGAGTTGTCTTGGGAGCATTTAGCAGTCGCCATCGAGTTTCTTCTCGAAGAGGAAGCAGTGACGCATTGCCAATCCGAAATAACAACTACCCAAGAGGTTTCAAAATATGTTTCTCCAATATCGACGTTTGGTGCCAGCATCTTGGTTCAGGCGACTCCGAACACATTCCACCGAAATGTCGAGGGGACGCACAACCTGCATACGCCCGTCCAGAATATTCCCCGAACCCGCAAAAGCAGAACCAGAAAGAAGAAAGGGAATCCGTCCATGAGGCACTTAGAGGTTGCGCCGTCGGTATATTCCCCCCCGAGACCGCTTCTCAGCCTTGAGCACCTGGTCTCCCGTTTTTCCGCATTCAAGTCACCGCACCCTATGGACGCTATATACTCCTTCCTCGCCATTTCGAAAGATACTTCGCCGCTTGCGGAAGATTTCGAGGTACACGACAATTCCATGGAGGCTTTGATGTCTAAAATTTTTAGCCTTCTTAGGCATACATCTTTCTTCGTGAACTACGCTCAGTCGTATAGCGACTTTTGTACAGTTTTTTTTGCCCACTGCGTGGAGCGGGCGAAGAATATGGACGCAGCTCGCGCCTTGGATATTCTCTGCTGCCCGTGGGCACCGCCTGAGCCACCGCCGACTATGTCCTCGTACAAAAAGTCAACGCGTTACAAGTACCTAAAGAATCGGATACCACTCGGAAAACGGCGTGGAACCAAGATGAGAAAGATCACCGTGTCTATGCCAAGCGATTCTGAGGACGAAGGGGACGGCTTATAAGGAGGTGGAAGACAACAGGCCTTTGGCCGTGTATTTCAGGGATGCCCCACAACCACCAGAGGATTGGTTGCAACGAATCAACACAGCGTTGTGTAAGGAGCTCACTCCGCCGCCGTCATACGACAGTGAGGACGAGGAGTCATCGGATTTTTATGATGACTCCGAAAGAGATGATGACGACAGCGTGTTGGGTTACGACAGAGCAGAAGAGCGAAGCCTAGCGCTACCATCATGGGTACGCGGTATCGATATCAACCGGGAATAAACAGCATGATACGAATGGGCCGTACAAACGCAGATCCTCTAGTCGGGCTCCCTGGCGACGGCCACCGGATATATTCCGCTGCGCTGAATAAGGGGGTAGACTACACGAAGGTGAAATTCCGAAAGCGGCTGGTGCTAGATCATCATAGTCTCTACGTTCAAGGCTTCATTCTTGATGAGGTCGAGGCAGTGGCTGAACCCGCGGAACTCGGTGCGATACCGAAGAGCTGGGTGAAACTAGCTGGTTGGAACGATAGAGCTGACGACTATTCGGACCCCCCAGCCGAGTTTTGGCGAACACTTGTGGCAGATCGTGGCAGAGGCAACGGCAAGCCACCATACAACTATGCCACTGCGTGCAAGGAGTCGATGAAGGCATGCATGAGGCAGCTCGAGAGCAGATGTTTTTTGCGCCTCCGGTACGATAGGATTTTGGCCAAGGCAGAAAGTAGACATCAGCGTAACATGTACCAGCAGGAGATTCGGGAGGAACAAGTCGCAATCAACGGTCAGATTGAAGAGTGGCGGAAGCGGTATGAAGATGACTTTATCTGGCGAAAGAGGGAAGATGAGGATATCTGGAAGCGGAAGGTCGAAGCCGAACATCGACGCTCGATTCGAGATAAGCTTCTAAAGCGCCCGAGAGAACTGGAGGATGATGTTAATTCCACGGGTACCAGAGCGGCGGAAATGGAAAAAAGAAGTGAAGCACAGGAAAAAGCCAAAGGCGATGATTCACGCTTCTGGTACAAACTCCACGGCGGGGCTTACATCTCTGGTATGATGGATTGGGAGGCAATTACAGAGCATATCATGGGGGGGATTCCGTTACGAACTTTTGAGATTCGCTAATATTTCGGTTGTGGCTATGATAGTGTCTAGTGTTAGACCTGGTAAAAAATAAGAGGAGTTCAGCATTTCACACTTTTTACAAGGCGTTTTCAACTGGTGTTACCTCTGGTGATTTGTGTTTTTGTGTGTTTTTTAGTAAGTCGCCAAAGCCGCCTCCATCACTAAGGTCGAAAAGCAGAAGATTTATTCCTCTTGAATCAGGCGCACTCTTATTGGGGGCAGCGACTAACAGGGTTCTAGCTAGGGGAATGAGGATGAGCCTAGCGATGGGCTTGGCCACAACGTCGAAAAGCAAATAACTGGTGAGGAGTGTATCGGCAATATTTAGGTTAAGATTTCGCAAGAGCAGCTTCTAGAGCTCACGTTAGAAGATGTAGACGTGCTCGCTTGAACCTGAAGGCGGGATGACTGCCATCGGAATCAGGCTAAAGCAGGGAGACCTGTCTGCAGTGGTTTATGTGTGGGTCGAAACTCAAGAACTGCGGTTGGCAAGGTCTGACTGGTCCAGGGTTCTCGCGGTGTAATATGCAAAAAACTATTGCTTTGGGTGGGCTAGCGGCCGCCACCGCCAGGCCAGCTGAAATGAGGGGAGACAGGAGAGGTCAGAGCCTCGCCGACTGCCTCCGGCCCCAGACCGTATTTCTTCCCCCACTTAGGAGCTCAAAACTTCACGAGAGACAAACCATCGGTCGTGTCGCTATGGACGAGCCTATGCAAATGAGCGCCATCCGGGACAATGCAAAGGCATAAATCCCTCACTCGCTGTGGAGAGAATGCCAGCCCAGGACAGACGAAAAATCAGACCTGGGACTATATTTTGAACACTACTAACAGACGCGAGCAGAGCGATTCTCGTGTGAGGGCGGTATTTACATCTGTAGCAGCTCCCATGCAGACATCCTCCACATTATAATACGAATCATCCAAGATGTCCCCCGCAACACCATCTCGCACCTCCTTGTCACCAAACTTAAGCAAACCGGCACTACCCCCACAGCCGATACCCAAAAGAAAAAAAGCATCAAAGGGTTTCCTCATACAGTGCTACCTGGTGAACACCTATTTCTACTTCAAATTACACATCGACTTCGCGCCCGCAATCTGGATGCGCTAGCACGGTCGACAACTGACATGGCTCCCCGCGTACTTTAATGAAACTTCGCAGTGCTGGGCGCTTTGGCGGCGCTTGTCGACGGCATTCAGGGGACCCACAGTCGGTCTCGCAACTCGAGTGAGGACCAAGCTGCCATTCGATGTCTCGAACGGACCATTTTTTCCTCTCGTTTTCGTATTCATCCAGATCCCTGAACCAGACAGAAATCTCCTCTAGATCGATCCGACCGCTATGTTTGAACCATTTTCTTATCATGAACCCCCAGCGCGTGGACGTGCTCTCTCGTCCTTCACGATTTTTGCGCAGCTTGAATCGCGTGGGTGCCAAGGCCGGTAGGTGAAGCACCGTCTCAAGGTACGGCACGCCGTAACGCGGATTTTCGAGAGAACTGTTTCTAATAACGATGTAATATCGAGTCGGAGCGGTCTCGGGGCATCTGGGTCGCTGTCGAACGGTTGCCGTGTTACGAACCCTATATCTCTGCCTAGGCTCTAAACGAGCAAGTACCAAGGTCTGGGCTGGGTCGTCGCAAAATTTGGTGATATCCTCGATTATCCTCTCCCGTGAGCTCAATCGCGAGCGTCTTTCATCCTCTAAAACGGCCGCCTCTAGACTGGCTCTTTGATAGGATTCCGGCGTGTCTGGGGCACGGCTGTCTTGACCATTGCTGTTTGACATTGTGATGTTGCCCTATGTTGATATGCTTCGAATGAGAACTGGAGAATGGGAATAGATTTTGGGAAGGAGAAAGCGACAAGTAGCATGGGACGGAAGTGTTCAGGATTTAGGTTATATGCGCCCCCTCTTGCCAAGAGCTTGGCCTCTAGAACTTTCCTATTGGGGAAACGCCACCCCCTCTTACCAAGAGCTTAGCCTCTAGAACTTTCCTATTAGGGAACCGCCACCCCCTCTTGCCAAGAGCTTGGCCTCTGGAACTTTCCTGTTGGGGAAACGCCAAGATGAAACCATATCCTAATCCGGAATACCACATACTTTCCTGTTACAGATGTTTGGAGATTCCTATTTCGAACAATCTTTAACATATAATTTTTTTTGGACATTTGCCATTTTCGGACATCTTGGCGCTTAAAGATATTTTTCATGAAGTTGAATCTCGCTGTTCTGTGGGAAAGGTCTCATTCCACTGTGGCCCAACCCATTTCCTACAGAAAAACCCTAACCCCGGCCAAAATCCAGTGACATGGACACCGAAGCCCTAATATAGATCTGCGAACTAGTAGAATAAACCCTTTTTTACAGCACTGCAAGACCTACAATGTTGAGTTTCCTAACTTGACTCGAGTGAGTCATGTAGTCCTCTAGTGCTTTTGCCGCTACCAACACCACTCGCACAGTGGCAGCTCCCCCCGCGCCTCCCCTTCAGCCCAGATGTTGAGATTGTGGTGTTTACCTTCACAACTGTGACCGGATTTGTACTCGTTATCGTTACTGGGCGAGTAGGAGCCTATACAGCTAACTGTGTTGCCAAGGGGCGTATATAGCTTACAGATGGTGTAGTCGTTGCCCTTGACGTCGTTACTGTTCTTGTAGCAGTAAACCGTCTCGACGTACAAATAACCGAATGGCTTAGTACCGTTCTTAAAGGCCGGGACAAAGCGTATCCACAATCCCGGAAGGTCCTAGGGGACCACGTGGGAGGCGGTTAGCAGCAGGTTCTTACCGACCATGACGCCCGAGCCAGTCCAGATAGGCACATTAAAGTTAGAGTCTCTTCCTGTAAAGACCTTACCGATAGTGCACCATGGCCTCTCCATGTTAGGGTGTTCGGCGTTCTCGACCATGTATAGTGCGTAGCTAAGTAAATGTTACGGCCTGCTGCTGGCATACCAGGTGTCAAAAACGCCGCACAGGAGGCCGATCCACCACGAGCATCATTTTCATCTCCAGTCAGTGTTATAAGATATGAACCTGCCAACTAAGTTCTATGTTTAGACTTCCCCTCTTCCTTGCGGTCTTATCACTAATGAGGCGCTCTGAGTTCCTTGCACTTGCTAGATCTCAGGAGACCCTCCCGCCTCCCCCAGGGCTAATGGCTTTCCGCTGCTTGACAGCGCCCAGCAGAAACTCCATCAGCGCGACCCCCACCTCGAGCGCATTGTTATTGTGGATCTGGCTGGTGGGATAAAAGTCGCACGTGTGGTTCCAGTTCGTCCGGCCAAACTCGAGACCGAACGCGTATGTGGGGCTTTTCTTTCCACTGGCCAAGCTGCGGGCGTAGACGTAATCCGCGGTGCTTCCCGACGTCGGGTACATGTGGGCGATCTGCATGGCCGAATACATGGATCCGGTCGCATCGAAGATGCGGCTCGCCATGTTCCCCGCTACTACGGTGAAGACGTCGCGGTCCTTTTCGCTCATGTAGCTCTGGTACGAGAGCGAAGATTCGCGATCAGGAATCATGCCCCGCTTGCCGTCCCAGGAGGAGTTCGCCCAGTTCTGGCCAGGATCGGCGATCTGATTGGAATCGTCGCCGAACGGGTAGAGCACGACGCCCGCGTTGGAGTGTATGTCGACGAACCACCCCAAGTTCGGGAACGCCTCCTCGACCGCCCATCGGATGTCCTGCGTCTCGGGCTCGGAAAACGCGGCCGTGCCGGCGAACGAGTCGTCGGCGGGGTTCATAGAGGCCGCTTTGATACCGGGCGCAAAGTGCCTGGGGAAATCCCATAGGAAGTCGAAGTTGCGGTTGAGGTCGACGCCGATGGTGCTGGGGTCGCTGCTGTTTGCCGAGGCCGGGTTGCGATTCTTACGCCAGCACTTGTTGGTTGCGAGATCATAGTGGAGCCCGTCGGGGTTGACGGTCGGGAAGAAGACGATGCCGAGGCCGAGCACGGCCTGGACGTCGGCGTATGTGTACGAGACGCCGCCGTACCTGAGACCTGTCATTTCCCGCTGCGCCCATAGCAGATCCGACATGAAATAGAGGACGTGATCTGGCCCGCCGCGCTCCCTAGCGTGGATCCCGGACTCGATGTATGCCGTGACCTTGTCGTTGCTGAAATTTCCTGCCTTGGCGCCGACGATGGTTCTGTTCTCGTACGTTTTGGTGGGGAATTGGACCATCTCGATGCCGAACTCGTGCGACAACCCGGTGAGCGCCGAGTTGATCTCGTCGAGGTTGAGGATGCTTGGAACCGTCGAGTTGCTCGGCTGCGTGCCGAGCCCCCGAGGAGCCTTGGTACCGCCATTGAACCGATCGCCTTGGCCAACAGGTAACGAGAAGTTCCGAGGAGGGTCCCTCTCTTGGCGACCCATGAGTTTATTATTAGCTTGCTTCAAGCCGTCTGCCCAGTGGCCGCCTCGTCGCTCAACCTCAAGGAGACACGATAAAGCCGCGTAGGCGTAGTAGTACAGAAGAAGGATGCGTTTCATTTTGGGCGGGATTGTCAACGTTGGAAGTTTCCAAGATGGGTTCTATCTAGGCTGCCGCCAGAGGCCAATCGGGGTTCATCGCCATCCTTTTTATCATGACGCTCCAAGTTGCGAATCCCCCATGACGTGTCGTTGCGATTCCTTGTCAACCTCGGGATCTGCCAGCGCCGCACGGCGAAGGACTTATCGATGGTGGCTTGTGCGGCCCTGCAATTTCGCCCGCCTCATTCACCCAGCCAAAACCACAACGGTTACACACACCAATAGACATTATCTAACCGACGCCCGAACGGTAAGCTTGGTCGCTACATGATCAGGTTTATCCATATTTCGACCACGTTGCGAGGATCCATTGATTGTGCCGTGCCGTCCAGGGCATGTTGGCCCAGGGCAAGGATAAAGCTGGGAGGGGCGAAAAATACAAATGAGACCATGAATAGAATGACCATGCGATGATAGAAGTCGAGTAACCAACTGTAAGTTAATAATAAAACTGACGAATAGACTGTGCTCGAGAGAGCTATGAAGTCTAGCCTTCACGTCTACATGCCGCTAGACTAGGACATGTGGACAATACTTGACCGCTCACGCTGCTGTCAAAGATAGCGGTAAATAACCTTGATGAATCAACTCGGAAACCTAAAGAGCCCTAGGAATAGAGCTCCATTAGGATAGGAGTGGCCAACCTGCTGGACCACCGTGCCGCCCTGCTGCCTGGCGACATCCCCGATTTCTGGCACTGCCAGCGCGCCAAGGAGTCTCAGCCACCAGAGTAATAACGGCTGAATCCAACCAATCGGTTTATGAGAGAAAGTGGTCTGGCCGCAAGCCCAGAACCACAAGATAGAATACACAAGCAATGCAATCAAGCCGTTGCAACCCTCTTCGCAAACACTCTTTTGAACCCACAGCTCGGGAAAACGAGGTACAGCATCCCGAGATTTTGTAGGCTGCGAAAAGAGCGCGATTGACCGAGACCGACCCTCAGCATCTTGAGCTGAGGACGAGATCCCACGAAACACTTACCAATCCGATCATTGGCCCTTCTTAGCTTTTTGTGGCGGAAGTGGTTCCATTGGAGATGGGTGATATAAGCACTTTCCATATGTAGCCAAGCTGAAAGCAGCCCAGTTCGTATGTGAGTAGATGCTCACTTCAGTTTGAGCATATTGTGCTTGCATATACAAACCTTCAAAGTCGAGAGTGGCCAGATCGCCCGGTTTGGCGATGAGCTAGAGAGAACTTTCTTTGCTTACGTCGTCTGCTGAGTTGACAGAGGTTGGGATTTGAATAAGTGGGGGGACAGAGTCTGAAGCTGCTCAAGGACGTATGCAATTTCGGAAAGGACTTCTTCCCCTAAGCATGTTATAACGAACTAGTAAGAACCTCCCCTACCCCCTCTCCCCCTCGGTGACGTATTCACTGAGGCAGCCCTACGCCCTGGACCCGCAGCAGGAGTAGACAACCAACTTGGGTGGTGGCGAAGGGCGAATCTGGGACCCCGGCTGGGAAGAGACGGATAGAGGCACGGGGTTTGGGATCATCAGCGGTAGGTGGATAGTTCCGGATTCATGGGCAGCGGGACCCAGGCTCTTCAGCGTTCCTGAATGTAAGTGTGCTGCCCTGACTGTAACAAACAGGCGCAGACAGAGAGCTCCATAACCGCATCGGTTATAACCCTCAAGAGGATTCCATTGGTATCTACAGCAATCCAAACCAAAATCCGTGCTAAAACACGCGTCCGCTCGGGCACCGTCGTGTTGGCGGAGTCGCGTGTGCACAGGGTTCAAGCAGCCATGATATTGAGGTAAGCAGTGCACGTGGTCTGAAGCTGGTTGCTGTGTCTGCCTACCTCGTGCAGATACGATCAAGAGGAGCTTCGAGTATGAACTTGTTATTGTTAGCTCCTTGGGGGTTTCTGGGGGTTTGTAATTATAGAAAAGCTGACTGTGCCCTGAGGCTTCCGTAGAGCACGAGAATCCTTAGCCTGTCTTTTCCCTGGGCGAGCAACTCAGAGTCGACCATCTTCGCCACAGTAGCTTGTTCAAGTTTCGCAATGCAACCCGAGTCGGAAATGCGCTCGTCCAGCAAGAACGGGCGGTACTGTTTACGCACAAACGGGTCGTCATTATAGGGGTGGATAGCGAAAGAACGAAACTAGTAGTTGGGATCGAAGTCTGGTCGCACACGCTCCCTCATTGCCTCGGTGCTGTTGAGATCTCCCATGGTTAGCCTAGCGCAAATAATTAGATGTAACAGGTGCCCTGGTTGGAAGAGGGCCCTGAGCGGGGGTGCATCTGGCAGGTGCGGCTGGCTTCGGGCCGGCGCCAGCCGTTCAGCGATGTTTCCGGCCGTAGGCCTTTAAACACCTGAATAAAGGTTGAAGCTCAGAGACTTCCGGAAACGGAATTCGCAATTTAGAATAAATAGGTTAGTGGCCGCTCCTTTAGCAAAAGGAGGGCCACGTTCCAATTGAACTTTACACGCACCACTTATCTCAGCAAGCTCAGCCCCTTGGTTTGTACCCCCCCTGTAAGCCACTACCAAGCCACCAACCCACCAATCAGAACCCCCCACCATTAAGCACAAACCAAGGGTCTGAGGGCCACTGGGGCGAAATCAGTCTTGCTGTTATTAAGTACAGTCCCCTATATTCAAAGCCGTGCATCCAGCCAACCACCCAACCAAAATTTATAAACAGGGTATTGTTGAATAGCCCTGCTTCACAGCTATAAAATGAAGATTTTTTTTCATTTTATTACGCAATCACAGGTTTTAAAATAGTGGTATTAGTATAAATCCTATTATTTAGTAATAATATTAAATAAAATTAAACAAACGAATATTATTATGTAATAGGCCTTAAAATCTAGAATATTATAGTGTCATTTTTTATAAAGTGCACAAGCTAGGTGGCAGATTTATAGAGGTGTGAATAAACACATAGCTTTTATTTATTATTAGTACTATAAGAGTTTAAATTTAATCAATAAGAAAAATCTAAAATAAATACTAGTATATAAGCCTTTTTTAAGTAGTTTAATAATATTACTTTGGTTTCATTATCTCATCGATAAGGTTGTGAAAAAAGGGAGTGCTAATAGCTAATATAAATATAAATATGCTATTTTAATATATATTAAGCTTTTATCAATAAGATAATTAAAATAGATACTACCATTAGAACCACAATTACGTAACGGCTATATCAGTATGTTTTTTATTTAGTTATCTTACTAATAACGTTATAATATATAGCTAAGTAGAAAGAAGAAAGTTGAAATTTTTCCTTTCTTCTTGTTTTTCTATTAAAAAAAGGAGTTATCAAAAAAAGAAAAACGTGCTAAGTTAGATTTTATAAAGTTCTAACTCAGTATATGCTTTTTTCGGGATAGAAATTTTGTTGGTTAAAATCGTTCTGAACGTCCTTGACAGAACTACAGAAAAGGAAGAAATACAACACAACTACATCTACTGTCTCAGGTCTGGGATAACATGGCAAAGCGGACAGCATGGTCGCCAAGAGTGAGTGCGAGGCAGCGGAAAGAGAAGCGATCCAAGTTGCGACTTGGTGAGCTTATAGCGTATTGATAGATAATTTATTTTGTGGCTGTGCAGCCATGCAAACTCAAAGGGAAAAAACATTGAATTCACCAAGGTATCTTTCGACGCCAGAGATTTTGGCGGTTTTGCTCATCAAGAACAACTGGCGCAACACGTGGCACCTCCAACCGGCATCGTCACCTCCAACAGCATTGCTACCAAAGTTGTTTGATTGGTTACTAGCAGAGCACCAGCCCCCGCGGCTTTTTTTGCAGACGCCTTTTTTTGCAACGAGGTTTCACAGGCACAAGTGCCAGGTGACTCCGCACCCCACTTTGGTGAGGTGGTTCGCAGGGGGAGCCTTGTGTCCGATTTGGGAACACCGCAACATGGTGAGGGGAAACGACGACACGAACGATCTCCCGACCGCACCCCTTCATCGGCACATCAACCAGCTGCCAGAACTTGGCGCTAAACATCAGCGCCAGGGTTTTTGAGATGGATAACCTCTTGTCGCCCGGGTCGCAGGACACGCTGAACCCGTTGTGGTTGTCGGCGTGGGCAGAATGGTCGCTGCCTAATGGTGGTGCTGTCGATGGCCTGAGCACGCCCTCACCAGCCGAAAGGACGTCGACGCCCATCAAGTCTGTCGATCGGGATACTGAGGCGGTAACCCGACCACTCGCTGCACCTAGGGCAATCTTTTCTCGCCTTTCCAGGATATCCTCGGACTGCGATCTTGAAGGCGACTCGCTATTGAAAAGGAACTATTCATACCATGAAGAGATGCGGGAAGAGTTTGAGAAGTCCTTCAGAGACGGGCCGCCCCCTTCCTCTCGACGGACGAGACATCTGTCGCACCATGGATACTTCCGTAGGCAGATCCTGAGCGGGGCCGACGTGTTCATTCCGCTTGATCCCGAGGCAACTGGTAGTGTGGGTACGAGTAACGTGGGTGAAGCTTTCGTTGATAAGGCTGGTGCGTCGATATATGATGCGTATCTTTTGCGGGTTGATATTGCGAAGAATGTTAATTCGTTTCATCGGCATCAGGTATGTTGGCCTTGGTTTCATTCAGCATTGCGGCTGTCCCGGGTTGGTGTCTGCCTGGTGACGGCTGCACAGGATCATGAATGAAAGAGAAAAGAGAGACTAACCCCCCCGCACCAGATCATCGCCCACCCTGACTCAAAAACATACACCCTCTTCACCAGAGAAGGAAGCGTCGGTCAGCCAGGGACAGTGCGCGAAAAACGATCCGCGAGCCTCAACACTCTCAAAACCAGATTCCAAACAATCTTCCGCCAAAAGACGGGCGTAAAGTGGAACCAGAGATACGAGCGCCGTTCCGAGTTCAGCCAGAAACACTGCTTTGTCGAACTCGATTACAGGGACCGCCGCACCGCGGCCTCGCTACCATCAGACGAAAGCCATCGACGCTACGATACCGTCGACTCACGCATGCCCGAGGATGTCAAAGGTTTGCTCGAAGTCATGCTTTACTACGGGAGCGGACCGAACCAGCAAGACTCCGCGAAGGAAGAAGAACTCAAGACGGGGACTACTCGGTCCGCATTCACCGCCCCTTACGAACACCTCAGCCGGTGGACCTGCTTCCTAGGCTTCAAAGCCCTCCAGCAGATCTACCAATACCTAAAATCCGAACGTCAAATCCGCTGGAAGGCCCTCGTTTCCGCCACATCCCGCTACCGAAGCTACATCCCGCTCTACACCCGCCACGGTCCCACCCCGGTCATCTCCAGCTACCACGCCCTCTTCCTCGAGCTCAGGTTCCTCTATCACTTCTTCCCCCGCGCCGAGGTCGCAATCATGCTCGCCGAAGTCCACACGCACGCCTCCTTCCAGCACAGCCAGTACGGAACCCTCTCCCAGCCCATGTACCGCGCCTACAGCTCGCTACGGCACGGTTTCCGCCGACTCGAACCAAACCCCCTGACGTCTGAGTTCCGCGAGCTGAAGGAGTACCTACTGAACTCGTGCCATCGTACACACGGCCTGCGCTTCGAGCTCCAGGAGATCTACAGCGTCTTCATCAAGTCCAAGCTACCAAATCCGTATCGCGACTGGATTGATATCTTCGCGGGACTCACCAGCCTAGGCGCAGAGGTTGATGAGGAAAGGCTGCTCCTCTGGCACGGGACACCGCTCGACTCACTCCTCGGGATCCTAGACCTCGGACTGCAGATTCGACGCAAGGGGGCGTCCTGGACAGGGACCATGTTTGGCAACGGGATCTATTTTGCGGATGCGTCGAGCAAGTCAGCGACGTTTTGCAAGCATCGGGTGTGGGATGGGGAGGCGGTGCTGTTGTTGTGTGAGGTTGATGTGGGGAAGCGGAGGATTCGGAGTCAGGGGAGCATGCAGAAGGGGCATGAAGTGATTGAGGCGTCGTATGGGCATTCGAGGTGCATCGAGGGGCTGGGGAGGAGCGGGCCGGCGAGGTGGAAGGAGGTTGGATGGGAGATGGGGGGGGAGCCGGGGGGTACTATGGGGGTTGTGAAGATGGTGAGTACCTGGATTTTTTGGCTGTTTGCTGTTGATTGTTGTGAGAATTCGAGTGTGTTTGCTAACTAATGGTGATAAACAGCCTGATACATCGGTGCCGTATACGGATACGTACTCGGGGGGGATCTTAGGATTTAATGAGTATGTTATTTACGACCCGTCACACGTGCTAATACGGTATGTATTTCGCATAAAGATTAAGGGGTAGAAGTAGGGTAATAGAGAGGGGTTTATAAGGTGAATGCCCATATTTACAGCGGAGAGTGTTGTGGGGCGCTTAGCCTGAGCGGTCCGCTGTATCGCGCTGTGTCTGTGACAGAAGACAACGATTTGCCTGTGTATCAGATCAGCTTTTCCGTAGGTCTGTGGTAGTCTCCATGGCAGGAAACATGAAGGCTCTGACGGGATCCACGATAACTACCTGGATCTTTTGCCTTCAACGCCGGATGCGGGGCTCCAGGACGCGTCGCAAGCATACTCAATACAAACGACTTTGTCGGACAAGGAACAAGATAATATAGTATCGTAATAGCGTTTGGTGAGAAGGAGGGATATAGAGGTCAACTTGTTCAACCCGTAATCTTTTAACGATGGTGATGTCCATGGCACCGGGTTTGTTCCGGAATTAGGGCTTATAAATTTACGCCAAGGGCAGCTCTGGATCACACCAACGATCTCCTGGTGTATGGCAAGACGCGAAAAAAAAGGCGCTCTCAAGACTGTTTGCTCAAGCTGGCACGCTCAGGCACGGTTCAGTCAGCCAAGGTAGGTTGTACACAACTTGGTCTTTAAAGGGACTAGGATCTGAACGTTTCATTTACCGTACTTCTTCCTTCTTTGTAACGCCTTGAGTGTCTCACTTTCTTCTGTCAATAGCACAATTTGCTCGCTTTCCTCCGCCCTCGCATCTGGCAACGACCCACAGTAAACCCTGCTTGTCTTTATCGTTCTCACGATACGCATCGATTCTCCGTCCCCCAGATCGTGGCGGCGTGTCAGCTGTCCGAGGTCCTCGGGCCGATGGTCTGCCGCCACCTCGAGGCTCTGGTCGACGTCGTCGTCGACGGATCGGACGTGTGCGCTGCTCTTGGAGACCATATCGATCTCGGGAAACGCCGAGAGGTTGGGGCTGCAGGTTTTTGACCACCCCATCCACGCTAAAAAACTAACGCAGTACAAGACAGTGGGGAACGCCAGCCACGCAAACACCCACACGGTCCACCCGTCCGGGCCTTTCTCCATATCCACCAATGTCGCCATTCAAGCCTCACCCACGCCGACGGTCCGAATATCTATCGCCATCCACCAGGCCGCATACGAATCGCAAGTGGATCTCATGCTTCTGGAGATACTTGTCATGACTTAGCAACAGATCGGCAAAATCTCAATCAATCGGCGTGCTTCATCGCTCGCAGAGCTTCATATCTGTTGTCTGCGAAGGTGAGTACGAATGAGCCAACAGGGAGGGAACCCCTGCACTTATTAGCGTGTTTTTGTCAGCACCCTTCGACCGTGCCCTTGTGTCAATCGAGGATGCGTCACCTGATGATGATGAATGATGATGGTGAGCTGGAGAACGGAAGCTGCATGATGGATGATTGTGCGGGTTTTCCCATCCTCTTTCCGCATGACCTTTCTTCTGTCTGAAAAGCATGAAACCACGTTGGAGTGGGCGAGCAGCGAATGGGGCAGCACTCTTCTGCGCTTCCGCACTTTTCACTGCTCTCTGGCGAGTGGACTCAGACGCTCCGGAACCAACCAATCAAAGGAGGTGCCGCTGCGCCGGAACCACGATGTGGCAGATGACCGTTGCCCGGTGTGATTGAAAGCGCCACCACCGTGTCCACGTCAGAGGTCGCGAGAGCCCCTGCCCACGACATTTTTTGTCGATACCCCGCACTTGACGCGTCTTTAGGCAGAACCCACACCATCAAAAGATGGACTTGGACGACAGCGACGGGCCTCGGCGCGCACTGCCGGATGGCGTCGAAGAGAATGATCTCGAAGAGGAAATTCGTCTATTTTTGCGGCGCTCGCTGGAGGACCTAGCGTCCGAAAAGAAGCGCGTGCTGCGGGTGGCCTGCGAACAAGAGCTGAAGCCGCTCGAGACGGCAGCGAAGGCAGCCGGAGAAGGAGCGCAGCATCTTCGACACACGGCGGAGGAGATGCGAGAGGCGCTGCAAGAAATCGAGCGGAAGCTGCAAGATCACGATCGCCAACATGCCGCCGCCGTGGAGAAGGTGAGATGCGTGAAGGCCAAGTACCGCGATGCGGCGACGAAGCTTGACCGGATGCTAGAAGAGGATGTCATGATTAGGTCTCGGCGGCCTCTGTCGGGTGAGGTGAGCAGATTTCTCTTTTGCCGCATGCTGGTTCGCATCTCGAATAAGGTAGCTGACATGCCTTATTATAGGCGCCGCCTGGTGGTATCTTGGATCGAGCCGTTGATCCTGCGCCTGCATCTGTCACAGGCCCACAGGATGCTGCATCGGTACGTCACGAACAGCCAGCGACCGAGGGCGAACAAGAGCAGAGCAAGCAAGATGGGCAGCCGCGGCGATCGGGCAGGCAAAGACGACCCACCGCCAGGGAAGAAGCCGAGGACGCGGATACCGAGTTACGAACTGGTTCTCGGCCCATTGCACACGGCCCAGGCAAGCGACCTAGCAACACGGAAAACGGCGGGGAAGACGACGGGGAAGACGATGGGGACGGCAGCCATAAGCAGCGACCGAAACGGCCCAGGAGAAACCGGAACGAGCGGACAGTCTCCTTTGAAGAGGTGTATCGTGGCGGGGATGCAGAGTACAAGCACGTAATTGTTGAGTACCCTAGGGGTAGCGAAAACTGGTTCATCATCCGCTGCGACCAGTGCGGTGTCTACTTTGGGGCGAATCCGCTTCAGGGAGGCGCTAAACATCTCGACAGCGAGCCGCACGGTTACGCCCCCAGGAAGTGGGCTCTGGCCGTCCAGGAACTTGGCATCCGCATCCTCGACTGCGACAAAGATAAGGCAGATCGCAACAATGGGGCGTTTGATCGGGCCGTCGAGGCGGGGTACGTTCCCCTCAATGAGCGTACCGGCAGTGGTCTTGCACGTCGTGCACGTCGTCGCCAAGTCCAAGAATCGGTAGACGCTAGCGATGAAGACACAGCAGCAAATTCTCCGCAGGGGCGACACCCCAAGGGGAAGCCGTTTGAGGGGGTCAGTGACCCTATCGTGGGCCGTTTGTACCGCGCGTGGTTCCGTGGAGATGGCTTCTACGCAGCACTGATGCTCCCGCTCGGCAGCTTCGCTGCTGCCGGCGTCGTGGGCGATATAGACAGCATGGACTGCCTAAAAGCGGCGCCGAAGTGCTACCGCCGCTCAAAAGGGCACATTAGCGGCTGGGCTGACGGATATGAGGACGGCGGCCCTAAGGTGCGTGAGAGGAGATTTCCCATGATGTACATTGAAGAGTCGGTGAGCCTGTCGTTCCAAGGTGACTTGGTGAAGCCTCCTAGTCTAGGCTGGGTGGCGGCCAAAGACTTGAGGCCCTTTGATGTTAGCGATCCAGAATGCCGGCAGCGCACCAGGGGCTTCCACAACGCCGAGATTTTTCTCAGGAGAGCGACGACTACGACGACGGGAGGGGATAGTGTAGGAGGGGAGAGTGATAGCGACAGCGGTTAGTTCTTAGCTACCACTACGTTCATTTTGTTTCTTCCCCGGACTGACGGGACAGCAACAACCAGACGGCTCGGCAACACACTCGCACTGCAGCCACTCTGCGGTGGCGAGCCGAGCCGACCAACACAGTCCGGAGAACGAAGGTGACGAGCAAGAAACCGAGGAAGAAGACGATGAGGAACAAAACCATGAGGAAGAAGACCACGAGGAAGAAGACGACGGGGAAGAAGATGAGGAGGATCCAGACGAGGAGGATCCAGACGATGAGGACCAAGACGACCAAGACGACGGCGAGATTGTGGATGACAAAGAAAATGAGGACGGAGGAGTCCTGGGCAGACCCGATTCCCCAGCGGCTCGCCAGCTTCTCTCGGAGGCGCAATCGCAGTCAAATGCTGCCGTCTCCGCACCCGGGTATGAGGCCCACTCCCAGAACGCGCCCAAAGGTCCCGACATGTGCACCCCTACAGATTTGGAACCTGACTCGGATGACTTAGGCTCAGCAGAGGGTGCCATGTCTCCACAAGTTCCGGCCCACGAAAGAACCAACCGGGAGGAGCACGGCAAGAGAGCTGAATCCACGGACCCAATACAATATCCCTTCGTCTCCTTCCCTGAAAGAGGTGCGCCCAGTGACCTTGTACCCCCCACTCAGATGGCTCCCATGGCGTTGCCTGCTGCCCACGATCCCGTTCCTGAGAACATGGAGCAAGACGGCATGGTTGGTGTAGTTAGCGAGCGCCAGTTTTTCGTGGATTTTCACCTAGGCTGTGAAGAGATCTTAGCAGAGTCCAGAGCCACCAAGTTACCAAGGACGGGTGGTCCTGCCGGAAAAGGACTGCTGCCCCCCTCCGAGATTGCACACCGGGCATTATCTCTGAGCATGGAATTTCAATCCCACGAGGCACCTGGACAACTTAAAGGACCGTTCTGGTCAAGGCGGACCCTTGTCTCGCCGAGTACTAGCGCTGCCCTGGCGGACAAGAGATCCGAACAGCAAGCACAAGCCCTGCCCTTGCCGTCTCCCACGAGCCTGCCACCGCCTCCAGCAGTGGTGTATCACCAACTCGAGCAGCGAAGTGCGCCTCTGCGCGCAGCGACAAGCCCGCAAATACCGATCCCGCCACCAGCAGCCTTCGTGCAGTCGCGAAACATGAACCAGGTCCAGACGCCTGACCCGAACCAGCCCCATCACGGCCTGAGCCCCTTGCCCGCGATTGATCCGCACCGCGGACAACATGAATCCTTCCCCAGCAATTATTACAGTCCGGACCCTCTACCGATCGCTACACCCCACTTACCATTTCCGGCTCCGCAACAGACGGGCGGGCTTCCACCTTTTTCACAGCTGGTGCATACCCTCTTTAATCCAATGGGGTTGCTGTAGCTCGTGCCGGCCGCGGTGGAGTGATGCCTGCTTCCGGGGGCTCCGATGGCTGACAGGGAGGCCGGCTTGAGATCGGAAAGTTGGAGGAGGAGCCGGAAGGATATAAAAAAGGTTGAGGGGAGTGAGCCCGGGGAGGACAAAACAAGTAGTCGCCCGTGAGGGTAAGAAGGACGCGATAGAGAAGAAGGGGCGACGATGACTCAGATTCAGTGACGGCTGAACCTAGTGTCGCATTGTAATACTACAGAGTGGTGGGCTGAACCCGCCGAGAACACCACGCTGGTGTAGTGAATGCTGCAGTGGGTGGGGTCTCACGACATGATATCTCTTTATGCCAATACAAGACACTGTGTTTAGGTGTCCCTTGGCTCTAGTTTTTTCCAACAGACATCACAGAACAGGCTCTCCTCCCTCCTTAGCATTAGCACTGCGTCGTTGCTGCTCACCCAAGCACCCTGATCTCTCTTCATCATGGCAGCGACAGTAACATAGGCCGCCATCGGGAGCTTGGTTGCGGTATTGCCGCCTGGAGATTGCCCCTGCGATCTCCGAACCCCTCCAATAATATCGGTAATCTCTTCGATCTTGTCCGAGTAGTACCCATACGGCTGCTTCAGACAGGTGAATATTTCCGGCTCGAGGATGAGGAGAATTTCATAGAGTACTGCTCCCAGGGAGAAAACATCTGATTTTCTGGTGCGGCGGGACCCGGACTTGAGGAAGATCTCGGGCGCGCTGTAGGCCGGCGTATATGCGCCCGGGTCGCCGGTTGTCGTGGTGCGGCCGAATCCCGGGTCTGGACCACCAAAGTGAGCGTTGCCAAAGTCGGAGAAGATGGGCCGGCCGTGATGGATGAGAATGTTCTCGGGTTTGACGTCCTTATGACGCATGATGCTTTCGTGGATGTCCCGCAGCGTCAGTGTCAAGCAGCCGAAGCACTTGGAGAGAATGGCGACGTCGTTGTCGCTTGGCCGCTTGGCATTGTCCTTGAATTTGTCGAGGAAGTCCCGGAGCGAACCTTCGTCAGCCACTGGAGAGAGGAGAAAATGGTAGTCCTCGCCGGTGCGGTAGGTGCCCTCAACTCTAGTGATGTGGTGGTGATATACCGGCAGTAGCTTCAGCATTTCGAGCTCATAATGGGACTCACCCTGCACAACTGTGGCATCTCTACCAACGCGGGGGCCGATGGTTTTTGGGGCAAAGTGCTGGCCCTGAAAGCAGACACGATGTACGGTTGCAAAGCCTCCTCTACCTAAGAGAGTTCTCTCTGTCAGGCCCGTTGTAGACATATGCGGGAAAAATGTTCCTCTGAACGTCTGGGCGGTTATATCCCAATCGGGGACCCCGCCTGTATGTGTTGTTAGTATACCTATACTTGAAGAGCAAAGTAACCAGCCGAAGTGGATGAAATTGGAGATGACGCACTTCGTGACAGAAAGGCCAGATACTTAGACTTGGAAGTATACGAAGGCGGCCTAGGCCGAAGAAGGAGGATCATGTTCTTTATCCATCCACCAAGCCACTTACACGTGACAGTAAAAACCTCGTTTGTAGTACTGTCGCACCTGGAAATCCCCATTAGATGAGGCGTTTCGATAACGTCGCTGGAGCCCGGAAGCTTGGAGTTTGGAGGCCTCGGGGCTTGCGGCCAGCCATCCCTTTTGATATTGGCATCTGAGAACCAGTACAAGTCCTATGTAGCTAGGTGGTGAGCAATGTGTGATGAATTTGAAGTGGTGTTGCGATACTCACCACGCCTTTCGTAACCCTCGCTACCAATCTCAGAATTCTCACATCAGAATGTGAGTTGATGGAAGTGACCTCGATAGGCCAATCCTTGCGCGAGAGGAGTACACGATCGAAGCCAGACCGGATTCTTTCGACAACCTGGGACTTATGGTCGACCTCCTTTAAGATTCTTTTCGTGCTCAAGTCCTTGTCCTTCCTCAAATGATACAAGGCGCAGATGTCGAACTTGACCCCGTTATGAGGTGTTTCGAGGAAGAGGATTCCAAGGGTCAGATGAAAGAGACTGCTTGACAGTTTTTGTCCCTGGGGAGGCCGCTCGGAAAGCACCAATGCCTGCCAATTCTGGTGAGAGAGTGTACTAATCCTGAGTTGATGAACTTACCTGCTCGCACACCAAGCCTCCGATGCTGTGGCATACAAATATGATGAGTCGTTGGTTCTGCGTGCATCGGCGTTCCTATTAATATCTCCACATACGGGATGGCAGCCAGATTCTATCCTACCGTCTCGTCGCTCTCTCGATACCCGTTGAGAGTCCTCACCAGGTCCATGGCGTGGTGATCGACCCAGCTTTGCTTAGGATCTGTGTCCATGAAGATGTCGTACTTGAAGGTGAGAATACGAGCGATCGGAAGCTCGGTGGGCAGGAGGGACTGCGGCCATAGCTGAGAGTCGTCACTGGTTGTCCAGGTCTTATCGCAGTCCAAGCCGTGGATGAAGACGATGCTGCAACTATTAGCGCCCTAATTCAATTAAAGTGATGCAAGCACTTACTCCACAAACGCGTCTTTATTTTCCATGTCGTGAAGGAGGTTGATCCCGAGGGCCATGGTCCGAATCATGGCAGGTGATTCGAGGGATAAGACCTGCTCTGCCGCCGCGCTTAAGCTTGTCGTTGTGGAACTATGGGCTTTGAGCCCAAGTCGCCTCATTTTGTCGAGTGTAAACATGTCACTCAAGGTCTTGTATTTTTCTCGATGAAATGAGATGCGCATTGGGGTAGTTTTGCTGCGTGCACGCTACTCGGCTAGTTTCTACTGCAAGATAAGGCGTGTTGTCGCGGTTCGCATTCCCCTGTGTTGCGCTGAAACAAGGCAATTGATATAGGGATGCCCCTGTGTCAAAGAGGGAGTGCCCGCTATCAGATTGCCTAAAATAAACATAAGAAACATGTGCACAGCGCATGGGCCACTAGGTACGAAGTACTTGCGCCCTTGTGCAAAGATGTGCAAGGATCACGTGCGAATTTCGCTCGTGCGGAGAGGCCAATCAGAACGACTTGATTCGCTAACTAAAGCAAACTGAGAGGAACAAGTGTTGGCAGGCTTAAGCGTAAATAAATATATTCCATTGCAGACCTATCTCTGTAAGCATAACCCCTATTTCAAAGCTATGGCACGATGCGTCTTCTCAACACCAGCACACTTGACTTCAAGTGGGAGCATCTAAACGATGGCCACATTTACGCAATCCTCTCGCACAGATGGGGAGAGGGCGAAGTTACATTTAAGGACATAACCGAAAGTCGCTCCGAGGCTGAGAGGAAGCCGGGCTACAAGAAGCTAGAGATGGCTTGTCGAGTTGCCAAAGCTCACGGCTTCGACTACATCTGGATCGACACCTGTTGCATCGACAAGTCGGACTTCGTCAGAGCTCTCCGAGGTAATCAATTCCATGTTTCGTTGGTATCAAGACGCTTTGATATGCTTCGATTACCTCGACGACGTCACGGACGTCACTGCGCCATATCTTGATGGCTCCGAGGATGAGAACAGCGAGTTCTAGCAGCTCTAGTAGAGCAAATGGTTCACCAGGGGCTAGACCCTCCAGGAACTGGTCGCCCCGACGGCCCTAGTCTTCCTGAACAGGAAATGGGAACCTATCGGCAACAAACACAGCCTAAACTCAGCAGTATCAATAATTACTCGCATCTCGGAAAATATCCTGGTGGGCGAGTCCTCCATCGATAGCGCTCGCATTGCGCAACGCATACAGTGGGCTTCCAAGAGAGAGACGATAAGGGGCGAAGATGGAGCCTATAGCTTATTGGGTATCTTTGGGATAAACATGCCGATGCTGTACGGCGAGGGAGGGTAGTTGATTTCAGCCCATGCAGCACAGTACCTCTGTAGATGCTGGGGTTCACTTTTGTTAATCCTCGCCTCTTGAAACAACTTGCTATTACATCCTGTTTTCGCCCCGTATCTAATTCCTTGCCAACGCTCTACTATGAATCTTGCCCTCATGTCAATCTTTGCACACGCCAGTGTGTGTTGCGGTGTTGTTGCATCCTTTCTTTTGATCATTAGGAGGTCCGGGCTGCCTCCCGGACCCTGAATTACCCCAGTTTTATGTTGAAACGTCTGACCTCCAACCACCCTCATTTCCAGTCATCCAATGCGCTTCTTGTAGATAACTAGCATCTGACCAAGAGCTCCATTAAAACCAATATTTCATCTTCCTTACCGTCCACAACCCCAGAACAAGTGCACAATGTACATTCCCCGTGACGCCTACTGCCCGTGAGTAATCGACTACCGTCAATCAGAAGCCTACACCCAGGCCGCACGGCTGGACCAAACCGCCCTCCTGTCGCGCGTCAAGCGCGAAGTACCGGCGCAATGTGAGATGTGCGATTTCCCTTTCCCGACGTTTAAGGATCGCGAATGGCACATGGCCGAGACAGGCCCTGCACGTGTCCCAAGTGTAAGGGCTACATCCCATCCGGGTGCGTGTACAAGCACTACGTGGCGCTATATAATGATATATAGTGGAATGATCACTATGTAAATGCCGGGTACAAGGACACGCTACTTGCGGCGTGCCTGTGGGCTAGAGAAAGGTTCCAGAAGATGTATCAGCAGCGGGATATTAAGGGATGGCTGGAGGTTGGTGACGGGAAGGCTTGATTCAAGTCTGAGGGTGGAAATGAAAGAAGAGGATGTGATGAGAAAGGAGGAGGGACAAGCCAAAGTTTACTCCCAAAAAAGCTCTCAATACCCGCAAGCCCAATTCCCCGCGCCCTAATTACCCTACACCCTCGGAGCCTCCAAAAACAACTCTCCATACCCATTCCCCGGCCCTCTCAACGTATCTGACGTATTCGCAACACCATACGGCAGCCCACCCTGGAACGAAGGCATCCAGGGCGCCGATAGCACCGTACTAGCCGTATCCTTAATCAGCGCCGCCTAAATCCTCTTTACACTAGCCAAAAACCTCTCCACAATATCCGGATAGTCCTCCACCGCCAGCTTAAAGTCTTTTTTCCACTTCCCATTCACAATCACATACTCGATGTCCCCCACGATGGCGTGCAACAGTACCGCAGCGACTAGATCGTTCCATCCGAGCAGCGCCGGTGAGTTACCGTTCCACACGACGATATCGGCTTTGGCACCGACCGAGATGACACCGAGATCGTCCCGCCGGAGCGCCAATCCACGGTGACGCGTCGCAAGGAGAAAGGCCTGCGCGACGGACTGCGGGCTGTTTAAGGCGACCCTGCGCGTTTCGAGCACGGCCGAGGTTAGAAGCCGGCGTACGGATTGTAGCCAGAGGCGCGCTTGAGTGAGGATATCGCTGGAGAAGGTGAAGTGGGTGTCGATGCCAAGCGCGGCTTGGTCTTGGATTCGGTGGGTGACGGGGCGGGCGTAGCCGTTGGTAGATTCGGATTCCGGCGTTATCGAGATGTACTGGTTGTGCTCCCGGAGAAGGGCGGCACCCTCGTCGGTGAGTGAGGAGGCGTAGGAGAAGACGATGGGGATGGAGATGCCAACCCGCGTACTTGACGTTGGCGACTCAAGCACCCGCAAAGATGGCATCCGAGTTTTCGCAACACGCGGCGCCGCAGGAAAGTATATCGCGCTTTCCTACTGCTGGGGCGGGCCGCAACAATTAGCGCTTACAACCCAAACCATGACTCAAATGCTGAAAGAGATCAACCTCACTGCCCTGCCCCAAACCCTCCAGGACGCCGTGTACATCACCCGCAAGCTCGGCGTGCGCTATCTTTGGGTCTACGCACTATGCATCATCCAAGACAGCAAAGAAGACATGGGCCACGAGCTCAAGACTATGGCCCAGATCTACCACAACTCATCCATCACCATCTCCGCCGCCAGCGCCAGCGGCGTCCACGCCGGCTTTCTCCAGCCGCGGCAACCAAAACCGTCCAAACATCCGCGTTTCAAACTCCCCTACCGCAGCTTGCACGACACAGCAATCCAAGGCACCGTAATGTTGCAGGAGTATGCCTTTTCTAACCCATATAGCGAGCTTATTAACCACCGCGCTTGGGCGCTGGCTGCAGGAACGCCTCCTCAGCCCTCGGCTTCTAATCTACGGGACGCGCAAGTTGCAGTGGCAGTGCCAGACGACCAAATTCGCCGAGAATAACTCGATTGCCATCATTGATGTGGGCTCCGAACGCTTGGAAAAAGCGTTCTTCATTCCCGAGACACCTCTTCCTGCCAAAAGCTTTTGGTACTCGTGGATCGATACCGTCATCGATTACAGCCATCGCAAGGTCAACTTCGAGGAGGACAGGTTCGTTGCCCTCGCCGGCGTAGCGTCCGAGTTTCAGAGACTTGGCGAAGGTAGTGTATATCTCGCTGGGCTTTGAAGTCGGGACCTGCTGGAAGGGTGAGCATTCATTCTTTTTTAACCATCTCCTGGGCTTCCTAAGCGGGGAGATTTCACGGTCGGACGGGCTGATATATTGATACAGTCTGATGTGGATGGTGGATCCGACTAAAAATCAGGAATTGCAACCACGACCGTCGGTTTACGTCGCCCCGTCGTCGTCGTGGGCGTCTGTTAATTGGATCGTCGCCTTTGGGGGCGACGGTAGGTACAGCAACAACGGCTGGCTTCTTACAGAGGTGCTCAGTTATGAGACCACGCTTGAAAATGAAGATATTCCGACGGGCAAAGTAGTTGGTAGTATCTTGTGTGTTCCAGGGCCAGTGCGGGAGACAAGATGGACGGGGACGACGCTTTGGGATGGAACTGACGAGAGGAGGGCGATGCCGATAGGAAAGGTGTGGATGGACGCCATGGAGGATGCACCGGAAGTTGCCAGCTTTTACAGATGGGTAAGTCATTAGGGCTCCTTCTTGCTCCCACTGGCGCCGGACCCACGACATTCCGGAGAATCGGCACGTTCGAAGTCGTGGGAATCCACGGAAGGGGAGACGCATCCCGCAGCGAGGCTTGTAAGGTGTGGTTTAGCGAAGCCGGCATCGAGACGATGGTGGTTGAATGACCAACCGCTCTTATCAACTCCTCCCCTGACGAGTGGAAAGGAGAAGACGGCCCCTCCTGATCAGCCAATACCCTGAGCATCTGAAGGCTGCCCCCTTTGCGACGCTGTCTCTCGCTATCTACAGTCGGGTGGAGTGGAAATAGTGACGACACCTGCCAAGTCAACATCTAGCTGCGAGAGACAAGACAGTTTGATGCGCAGTTCTGCTACAATCATGAGAGAAAATCGGGGCCTTCAATTTCCACTGGCTCCAGTAGATTCCCTACATTAGTGCACTACAGGATCTATAATGGCCAATCTTTTTGTCTCTGCCCAAATGAAATGAGTTATTTTCTCCCATGTCCCCTTGGCGCTGTGGGAACTCATCCGAGCTTACGACATATTCTCCCCAGATGCCGTCAACAGTGCACCATCACGGGCCGCCAAAGTACCGATGAAATCGTGTTTCAATCCCGCCTTGTGTTGCAGAGTTTGCGGGACGGGTGGGGCAAGAGAGCCCCACCTCATGTTGCAAATTCACTCTGCCGAGGTGTGTATTTCAGGCTCAGAGATCTTTTTCGTCTTTCTTCTTCCACTTCTCGGCAGCACCAACATAAGCCACTATTGCTGCCTCCATCACCCACAAAATCATCTACACCGAACCGCTGAATTGGCGCCGAAAAGCTTGGTGGACGACAGAGTACCGCTAACGCACTGAGGTCTCATTGACTTCAATTGCACACACGAGCCCAACCACGGGTATACATTCCGACATGCCGCCACCCGTACCACTGTGATAATCACGCTTACACTTACGACTAGTCCTCAGCTTCACGACCCCCAGAAGAAAAGAAGATGAAAATGGCCCTCACTAAAGTCGAGCTCTCCTCGCTCCCCGCGGGCCCCAATGGCATCAAGGAGCGTCTACCCAAGGCCGGCGACTCGACCTACATCCTCTTCATCGTCGACAATGATGCCGCCACAGGCCAGCCGTGGTGTCCCGACGTCCGCGCGGCGTTGCCCGTGGTCGAGAAGTACTTTACCCAGCACCCTGACCTCTCCATTTCGGCCGCGAGCGTCGGCTCGCGGGTTGAGTATGTCTCTTCTCTCTTTCATTTGCCTCAGCATCTGATACTAACTCATGTGTGCATGTGGAGAGACCCCGCGAACAAGAAGTGGAAGACCACGTGGGGCATCAGAGCTGTGCCAACGCTTGTCAAGTACACGCGCGCAGAGGAGAGCGAGGAGGGAATCTTGCAAGCGCAGCTGGTGGAGTTGGATGCCGCGGATGAGGAGAAGCTGGAGGCTTTTACTAAGGGTGTGTGAACGGGGAGGGAGGTTACCTACGGAGACTCGGGCCGAAAGAAAAGGCCCCCTCAGCCAGTGCGTAGGGTATATCTGATCTTCTCGCACGGTGTAGGTAGCCCTTTTCTTTTTGGCCATAGCCTTCCTTCATATGAAGGCTAAAGGAAGAGAGGAAATCAATGCAGTGGTTGCAAAGGGACTTCTTCAAATCCTAATTCCTTAATGTGAGTATGTATTTCCGTTTCCTTCACTGCGAGGTGGTTCGAACAATGTCTTGAACCAAGTGTGATCGTTTCTACGAAGCGAGGAGGACGAAGCTCTATGTTAGGCCTGACCTAACCTGATGTGCCGGATCCATCGTGCCATCCGGGGTGTGGGGGACTATCATTTCGTCCCAGCCGAATGCAGGCGGTGGAAAGATAGTTTCTGATACGAGTGGTGGAACCCCATGAATCATCAGTGGCGTCAACCCAAGTGAATTTATCAACTTGTTCTCCGTCTCTCCTTCCTGAGCGTTGAGATAAATATCCCGAGATCTGCCAGTACCTGAGCCATTCTAACGAGGACGATGGACGCCGTATAAAACCTGTCGCGGTCACCGGGTGGGTACTTTTTCCGATAGCGAGATGACACGAGCAACCACTGTAGGAATCTCGACCATTCGGCTGTAGAGGAGTCGTCATCCCGTCCTTTAAGTTGGGGAAACGATGGCGATGAGAACAACTCAAGCGCGGCCGAGCGGATGCCGTGCTCAGCCACAGCTGCCCATTGCCGAATATCGGATCGTAAAGATTGCTCAAGTAGTCCACCGGCCAAATAGACTCGCAAGCCATCTCGGCGATTCGGCTCCTTTTCCGTCTTTTCAAATACTGCCGATAGGACGTCGTAGATCGCTGAGTTTAGGGCCTCTCCAGATAACTCGGGCCTTAGACTTGGCAGGGTTACCGAAGCTGACATCGTGGCCACAATTATCGCCATTATCCAGGCCTGATATGGAGGCCGAGATTCCCATGATGGGGTGGATAATGAGACTAGGGCCCCATTCAAGTTCCAGTCGTAGACCAAATCATCAAGTTTAGAGAGTCTCAGGTAGTAGTACCCGTAGTACAGCTCGAGCGCTCGTTTGGTCTTCTGTACATTTATTGATATTCGCGGGTCAATTCTAACCAGGTTCTGCAGTAGCCGAGGTTCATAAAGATGTAGGTTGCCCTCGGGTTCCGCTGGCGGAGTCGGAGGCCGGCTCGGTAGACGAACATAAGACGAGTGCCGAAACTCAGTGCCCTTGACGGCGTTAAATGCTGACTTGGCTCGGCACTGCAGGCTGGCAAGGATCGCCTTGAGGATTTCTCTGTCAGTTGGGCTGTTATAACAAAAGGCGGAAACCCCAGCTTACCATAAGTGCCCGATAGATTGTCTCCAATGCGTAATAGGCGGCTGAAATGGCGTTGGTCCGCTCTCTGAGGGCTTTCTTCTTGCTATCCCTCGTCTCGGAGAATGCCTTGAGGAACTCTCTAAGCTCAGCGTCCTTTTGCTTCATTTGCTCACTGAGTTGCTGAATGGCCTCCTTCAAGTTGGCGATCTCTTGCTGCGTTGCCTCGTGCGCGGCCAAATCTTGTTCAGCCGCTACCCTAACCCCTAAGATGATCTCACTTCGTGTCATCTCGTGCTGCGCGACGATTGCATTGTTTGTTTCGCTCTGCATTACACGGGTTCCCTCAGTCTGGGTCTCTGTTTGACTGTCCAAGACGTTGTCTTGATTGAGAATGAGATTGACCATTGTGCGCATCCGTTGACCGAGCTGCTGATAGTCTTTTGTTTGTTGAGCCGTTGCGACGACGAGCTGCTCCCTGTCCGCGATGTCAGTCTCGCCTCCCGCCCTCGGGAGGGGACAGCCTGCGATGAAGGCTTACCTGATCTCAACCACGATGTGCAGGTTAATCTCATCACGAAACCCAGACAGCCGTCGTTCAATGCCCGCAATCTTGTCCTTGCTCCACATGCTCCTCAACGCCAATCGAACGCTCTTCGCCTTCCCAGCCCCCCGGGTAGACGATCTCTTCAGACGCGCCAACCCGGTTAGCAACTCGTCTGCTACCTCCCCGCAAGAGACGCATAGCGCTGCAAGCTTGGGGATCGCCCCTTCTGTTGTCGCCTTCAGTCTATCGCTGAGCTCAACCAGGTCTTTCGTGATGGACTCGTGTCGAACTGCAGCGGCAGTTCTTGGCGCTCAGGCGCGCAGGCGCCTGAGCGCTCCAGGCTAGGCTGGAGCGCAGGAGCCTTTCGTCATGTGCTCTCCTCACACACAGGGAGCTTTCTTTTGTATTTAGTCTGGGAGCTTCGCTCCCCCCCTTTCTACCTAATCAAGTCACTTTGCAACTGCACTTCCGCTGCTCCCATGAGCTCCGTACCGTCAGTGAAACGCTCCACAGTTAGGTCTGTTGTTGCCGATGGGGAACGTTGTCGACTTTTGTGAGTTTTTTGGGGGCACTGCCGCCACAAATGATGTTCCGACACCCCAGCCAATTTTCAGGTCGTCTGAGCGAGAGCATTATCGTACGAATAAGGCGAGGTAGATACAAGGCCTTGGAGCTCCAATAACTCACCTATCTCAAATGAATGCCGAGGTCCACATTCTAACAATGCGCTCTCCCTGCCCCTGACAGTCACCACCGCCGACATGAACAACTCAATTGCTTACCTCAATATTAGTGCCCGAAGTGTGATCTTCGAACCAGTAGTCTGGGTGAAGGTTAGGGATATGCTGAGCGCCGTTGGCGATGGCGTCGAAGCTGATCAGTGTTTTGGGCGTCGCGTCGAGGTTGCGCTATTAGATCGCTGAGCCATACGAGAAACTCACCCTCGAGCAGGTTTTGCACCGGCAGCGAGATATAGAGACTCGTGAATGTCGCGAGAGATAAGAGATTCCCTCTGTTGTTAGCTGTCAAAGTGCTGAGAGAGTCACTGAGCACTGGGCTTTGTCCCGGCCGGGAGAATCCCAAATGAAAAAGTTTCTGTTCACTCTGTGACCTTTGGGGGAATCCATTCCGGAATTTCGAGAGTCTACCTGAGGCTCAGCACCCGTCTCGACTGGTTCCACACCCCTGTTCATCAGTTCCACAGCGCGAGGTCACCAAGGGGCTTATCGTTTGGTTGGTGAGATTCAAAACCCACATGACGGTTGGGTTTGAGAAAACGAATCAAGCCGCGCGCCGCAGGGAAATTATCGACGGTATTGATGACGTCCGTTGTTCAGTATTGAAGTTGGCGAATGAAAATTGTCGGCATTATCGACCCACATGGCGACAGAGTAAGGGCAAGAGTGAACCCATTCCATCCAGCCCAGCTTTTAGGTCGAACAAGGGCCTTATCACACAACTCGGTCGACAACAAAATTCTCTCCGTCTTTGTGTGTTTTGCTGCAGTTGTTGTCAATTCGATAAGCCTTGCCAAATGCGATGCAACCGTTTGGTCACCCCTCTTTTACACCACGACTTTTGGGCTTCTCGTAGTTGCGCTAGCCGACCGAGTCGCACCGACGAACGCAGGACGTCGGGTTTTCGGGGAATTGGAAACCTAGCAGTGGCTCAACTTCATTAGGAGACACAGAACAGCGCGGAGACCCGAGTTCAACGAATCTACGCTCGTATCTTGAATGGGTGCGCAGCTGTGCCAACGTGACTGTAGGACGACATTCTGCGATAGGAAACGCCGAACCTGCCAAACCTGCGGTACGAAATACCGAGGGCCGAATGGATTAGTAACTAGAGTGTAAGTAGCGAGACCGCCTGAAGAACTGGGTTGGTTGTGAGAATGTTTATGTTGGGCGCCATCATGCTGATAAATAATAGGAAGATGCCGCTGTTGATCCATGATTCCCCTTGTTTCTTCGTCATACCGCCAACTTGAGCAATCAACGGGATTCAGAGTCGCTCAATCATTCACAGACACCATGGCTTGGGGCTCGCCCGAAATGTTGTACGCGGTATACCAATCCCAACACATCGCACTCCCAGAGTGGTTGTCTCTGGACGCTTTGCCTCGAACGACCGGTTGCGAATACCGCCGCTGGAACTCCTCCACCAAGACACCCCCCGCACAAGCGCCCCGAATGGTATGACTATCTCGCACTTTACAACCTCATCTCCATTGTCTGCGGTTCAAGTTGACCTCTCGAACCGGGGGGTAATGCGAGATTGTGTGCACACATTCTAAAATATAACAAGGACTTAACTCCTCTCTCTTTTTCAGATCAGCAACAAAAAGGTACACAGATAGTCTCACTCTAGGCCCAATAAGATAGGCTATAGTGCTGACAAGGGCTGAAGTTTGACTCTTCCTTCCATGCGGCGTCCGCCGAATGACTCAGCCCGCGCCCCTGACGCGACCTCCCATGCGCCACACCACCCTCCTTTTATCCACCGGGCATAGGAATAAGACTCCCCATTCGATCCCCTGATTCCAACTCCTCTCTCTCAATCAAAAAAACCACTTTTTCCCATTCAGCGCACAACCAACGTGACGACCCCAAAATCGGCTGGTTGATGGGTGGGTGGAGGGAGAGATCGACGATGAGTTGGCGTCGGTTGCTGAGTCTCGGATTGTGGCGGACGAGGAGGGCGATGATGATGGGGGTGGGGAGTGGTGATTGGCTGGCCAAGCACGTGTAACACCTACCTTTATGGGAGACAAGAATTCGAAGCGCAATTCTGATGTTTCTCAACATATCGCGGGCTTGGTGGTCTGCGATGACGGATACAAACTCTGGCGATATGAGGGAAATAAGTTTGGTCTGCCATTCAAGACGCCGCACCGTGAGAAGACCGTCATCTTCAGTGAGCTGTTCGAAAACGCCGCAGGGAAACCAATGAGGGAGGCCCAAGCACTACTGCCCATTTCCCAGTTGTTGTGAAGCCCAGCGAGTGTTGTTCCGCTGAGGGCGTTCGTCCACCATGCGTACGTTGCGACTTGGCTTTGCGCGAGTCCGAACAGTATGACATTGCGAGTTTGCCATTGGCAACAGACCAATTTGGGGGGTGTAGGCTCAAGACCGGCCGGCAAACTCGCGATGTGGGGCCGGGCTAGCCCCACATGGATCCGATGCCTGCCGGCGGGACAGATAAGCGCGGTGTGGGAACCCATTACCAATTCGTCAAGACACCAGCGAATGAGTGAGCTGTCAGAAGCACCACTGTTGCACAGAGTGCAATTGCGGCGTCGCTTTTGTCACTTTGGTGCAGTGGTCATTCTGTCCGACATGAACCTCTTAGTCACAGGAGTTGGTCTGGTTCTGATATTACAAATTGACCAACCAAAGATTTTGGGACAACGGTGATACCGCTAGGGTGAAGCAAAAATGCAAAGGAGAGAAGTTTCCAACAAAGTCCTCAGCAGCCGATTTTCAATAGCCCGCCTCGACGATGCCTCTTCGGGAGGATTGCGACGCAGCCCTCGTCATTCCAGACGTGTTATCGGCGCTTTCCAAGTCCCCGTCACTATCGCATTCCAACCGCGTTTTGTTCCTCTGGATACTGATCTCGGTAGTCATGAACACAGCCTTGCCACCCGGCTTCACATCGCCCG